>Ga0073928_10000252_pt1 | contig 130319 bp, 113 predicted proteins | sample PaiPotPPA55metaG_FD_76969 | JGI IMG/M metagenome (GOLD analysis project Ga0073928, IMG submission 76969) | Iron sulfur acid spring bacterial and archeal communities from Banff, Canada, to study Microbial Dark Matter (Phase II) - Paint Pots PPA... ... | reverse complement strand
GGGTGGCCGGCATCACCTCGGAATGGTGGCCGGCTTCAGTTCGGAACGGTGGCCGGCATCAAATCGGAATCCCGGCCGGCATCAATTCGGAATACCTGGCCGGAATGCGTCGGAATCTGCAGTGGAGGCAAAGGGAATCGCACTGCAACATCATGGAATCGCACCGCAACATCATGGAATCGCACCGCAACATCTGTGCCGAAGGTAGCCTTAAAGGGGGAGGTCGGCGACCCCGACTTGTCGGGGGAGCCGGGTGGGGGTCACTCCCAGCCACGATCCGCCGAGGGCAGGACCCCCACCCGACCCTTTTTAGGGCCCTTTTAGGGGGAGGTATGGAGTTTCCGCCCTGCCATCGAGGCATATGCGACTGCCCCGCCTACGTAGTCACGATCCGCAGTCGCCGACCGTCTTTGCGAGCGGGGAATCTGGATTAAGCGCTTCTTGCTCAAGATGCATGACGTGGTCGCCACGGCTTAGCCATTCAGCCAGCCCAGCGATTGCGCTGTCCGATTGAGCGATCGAAGCAAGAGCAGCGTCCGGCATTGCTGGCTTGCCATGGCGTTCTGCCAGGGCTCGATCCATCAAGTGCGGTCGGGGGCGACGCGGCAGGGCCTCTTCGAGGAACCGAAAGATGCGAAGGCCGCCTGGATCGATGTCGCCCCAATGGAAGAACGGCACGGCAGGGTCCACCATCCCAAGAAGTGACTTCAGCAGTTCGACGGTTGCCGCGGAAGCGAAGCCGCCGGTGTAAACGACCAAAGCCTCATCTTCGATTTCTCGGACATATCGATTGAAGCTCGCATAGTTCTCAATGGTCAGAATCGCGGACGGTCGTCCGCACAGATCAAGAAGCGGCAAAAGCTCGGGATGAAACGACGCGAAAGGCGCGGCTCTGCCGTGGACAAGAATGCCATTTGCGTCTTTCGCTAAGACGCAGCCTTTAACATGAACCGGATGGCTGAATCGTTCCAATCCGATCCGATCCCAAATGGCCTCTGTCGCCAGCCACGCTTCGCCCAACCGCCCGGCAAGCACGGCAGCAATCCGTGCTGCATGGCGATCAAACGCTTTGCTGTCACCCGTGACCTTGAGTGAAAATGTTCTTCCATCCAGGCCTTTGGCCAAATCCTTCGAAACAGCCGCCAGTAATGCAATGAACTCTTCCGCCGCCGCGCGATCCGACATTGCCAGCCTATGCGCTGTGTCGCCGCGTGACCATTTTGCGATCATGCCTTGAAGCGCGTCGCTCACCCATGCCTCTCCGCAAGCGGCCACCGGGGCAAGCGCGTCATTCATTTCCTGGGCGATACGCCTTGCAGGCGCGCGTCCAAGATGATCGGCCAGCGCAACCGAGTCTGTGACCCGCACGCGATCAATGAGATGCCGCCGTTCGCGTATCCCTTTTTGAATGCCGACCGCCCCCGCCTTTTGGGCAGCGAGCAAGCGGGCTTCAAATCTGGATATGGATTCCGCCGTGCGCAAATTGTCGTAGTTGGGGGCGACCGACGCGGGACGGGTACGATCCGGGTTTCTTTCACTCAGCAGCAAAAGCCGCTCAAGCAGCGTGATGGCAGGGTCTTCCGACAAAATTCCGCTCACTCAGCCGCCTCCCGGCGGACGGTGTCCGGGGCCGATGCAGCAGCGATCAATTCAGATTTGAAGACATCGAAGCCCTTCCGGTACGGGTCAGCTTCGCTGAGCGCTCCGCGCGTCTTCTCCTTCAGGTATTCGGTATCGATCAGAACCTGGTTGCCGGAGCGGTTGACGTTCACCACCGTATCCGCCACTTCCATGAAGATGTGACGCTTTTCATCGGGGGTAGCCAGAACAACCTGAAGGCCAAGCGACCTCATGAATTCCGAACAATCAGCGATCGCCTTCGTATCGAGCCGGCTGAAGGCTTCATCGAAGATCGCCAGCGACAGACCGCTTTGTCCAGTGCGCCGGTTTTGATAGGTGGCCGCAAGAGATGCGCCGATCGCAATATAAAACGGTAGCTGGCCTTCGCCCCCTGAACCTGTTCCGGCACGGCTTGTCAGCGAGGAGCGGATTTTTCCGTTTGCGTCCTGGATATAGAGTTCGAAATTGAAATATTTCCTCGGGTCTTCGATCTCATCGGTCTTTGCTTGCGGGTCGGAGAGGATTTGCTCGATCCTTTTTGTGGCGCGGGTGACAGGCGTGTCTGGCTGATCCGCTTGCGAAAACAGCGGCAGCTCAAAATCGGGACGACGCGATTCCTTCACGAGTTCGATCAGATCGGCGTGCGTCTGTGCCGGATTTGACTTGAAGATGTAATAATCCCGCCCGTGGAACAGCCGGTCCTTGAGGTGCCGGTTAAGATCGATGAGTGTCTCCTTGATTCCTTCGAAGGCATCATGCAGCCGGTGCAGGAGATCGTCGCGGAAAGCGGCGGTCATCTCGCCCGTGGCATTCCGGCACTGCTCTTCGTATTTTACAAGCTCATGATTTTCGAGCCGCTGCTTCTCTGTGGCCGCCCACGGTCCCACGATTTCCGCGCTCGCTTCGTCATATGAGAATGGCAGGCTGATCTGGAACTGTTCGCAATGTTTGAGCAACGCCGAACTCAGCTCGCGTTGCAGGCTGGGCCGACGTTCGTCAATCTTCTTTTGAGCGTCACCGCGCCTTTCTTCGATTTCTCCAGGAAGATTCTCCGTGGTCAGGCCGCGCAGTTTTGTTTCGAACTTGCTGACTTCAGATTCCTTGCCCGGTCCGTGGCTAAGATACCGGGCGCAATCAAGGCGCTCCGTCCGCAGCCGGTCGTGATCTTCGCGGATGATGCGCTCAAAGTTTCCGGCGACCTTGCTTTCCGCCCGGCTTGCCTCCTGCCAAGCCCTGTCGGCGGTTTCCTTGTCGCGTTTAGCGCTGGCATGTTCAGCCGCGAGACGTTCCAGGTCTTTCACCAGTTGGGGATCACGGGATCGTTTGGCTTCCTCCATATCCGATATCGCCTTCGCGATCCGCGCATCGAATTGCGCAAGGGTCGTTCCGGCCGTAACGGCGGTAACGCCTTTGGCCCGCATATCTTCGAAGGCCCGCACCACATCATCCAGCAGGGTGGTGTCCTGTTTCAGGCTGGTGGCGATCCGGGCCTTTTCGGCGAGTTCCCGCACGCACTCTGCGCGCTCGGCCGTCAAAAGACGCCGCGTCTCTTCCGCATTGCCCCGGCCGAGCTTGAGCAGCCCGGGTTGCGGCAGCCGCTTCACCGTTCGGCTCGACTGCATCATCCGGTCGGCCGTGATCGCATTTTCCGATGCAAGCAGCTTCTCCATGGAATCGACCATCATCAGCCGCCCAAGGCGATAGTCGAGAAAAGCCCTCGCGTGTGGATTGTCCGTCTTGATGATCGTGGCGATCGACCCGTGCACGGCGGGCCGCGTCTGCGCCGTTTTGGTGGTGTTGACCACCTCCGCATGACGAAACTCGGTCTCGTTTCCGGACCTGTACACGTCCAGTGCGCGCACCGCCTGTGTCGGCTCTACAATCAGGGCTTCGCGTGACCAGCCAAGGGCGGCCTCGGCGGCCACGCGCCATTTCTGGTCGCGCACATCCACCATGTCGCACAGGGCTTCGGCTAGGATGCCCGCAGCGGCCAGCGCTTTGATGAGCGCCTGAGTGCCAGGCTCGATCGGACTTAGTCCCTGGTCGAGTCGCTTGAGGTTGTTGTCGATCTGCTCGATGCGGTCCTGAATCTCGCCCGCCGCTTTTTGCGCGGCGAACCAGCTATCGGATGCGAGTTTTTGCATCGCGCACAGCCGTTCGGAAGAAACGGCGTTGAGAGCGCCATCGAGATGAGAGGCGACCGTCTGCCAATTGCCGGACAGTTGGGCATTCCACGACGCAAGAGCGACAGGCTTGTTGCGCGCGAAGCGCACGGCCGTATCGTGAGCATTTGCAAGCCCCTGCGCCATCATCTCTGGCTCATCCGCCGCGGATTCAAGATTGCTTTTGACCTCGACCACGGCTCCGGCCACGCGCACGCGGCTGTTCGCCAAATCCGAAATCGCTCCGATCACCATGAAGGCGTCGGGATTCATGTCAACGAGGACATTCCATTTTTCATGTTCTTCAATCAGCCAACCTGTGTTGCGAAGGCGGTAATAGGCCAGAGCGTGCGCCTGGGAATTCTCCCCTGCGTCCGCTTGTTCTTCGCGCAGCTCTTCTGGCGAATGCACACCCGCGTCAGGCAGTGCGATCGCAATCTGCCTCAACACGTCCTCGCGCGTCGGTGTCTCCAGAACGCGCGCGGCGAACACCTTGTCGTAGAGATGCAAAAGCAGTCGCGCGTAGACGTGTCTTTTCGGACCGGCCAGCGGCTGGAAGAGTGTTTCTGGAAGGTAGCCAAATAGCTTCATACGCTACGCCCGCGTCTGATGGGACGCGTCTAGCGCGCCGATCGACGTTCAACTCACACTGGAACCTAGCGAGGAAACCCCGCGAGAACAATAAGCGAACGTAGGATAGAGTCATGGCAGTCCGTATTTTTGCGGCTTTTCCACCGTCTGAAGGCTCTGTGGTTTACCCAAGAGCCTGTTTACTCAATTTCATTGAGTAAACGAGGCATATCTCAAACTAGGCACTGGTTTACGAATCTGCTATTTTGCTCAATATGGTTGAGCAAAAAGCCAGAAGATTAAACCGGCTTGAACGGGAGCTGCCCGAAGGCCTCCTGGTGGATGCGTCATGGCTCGCCCATCACGGTTACCCCACCAACCTTCGAAGCCACTACGTGACGACCGGGCGCCTGGAACAGCCTGCCCGACGGGTATACCGACGGCCGCGCGGATCATTGAGCTGGCAACAAGCCGTCATCTCGCTTCAGACTCTGCTTGGTCATGCCGTTGCGGTCGGTGCCGTCGTACCTGTTCACCAGCACCGTGAGTCCGACATGCTTTTGCCGGAGATTTTCGATGCCATCGACTACGCTGTCAGCAAGCAGCACTTGATGCGCGACCCCTTGCCAGGCGTCGGCTGCCTGTTTGGATGGGACGATGACGACGACATTCTCTTTCTTGGCCAGCGACACCAGGACGTTCCTAATATCGTCAGCCTCGAAATCCGCATTCAATTCCTGCGGCATCAGGATCATGCGCTCGCCCATCGATTGGGAGGAAACGGGCACGATCGGGTTGGATAATTTTTGCGGGTTGGCGGCAAAATGCGTCACCAGCGCGCTGTCGTCGGCAAGCGTCGCTGTCATGTAAATGCGCCGCTTGGCCTTGGAGAAGGCCATGACGAGGTCGGTAGGCGGGCAGAACGGCTCGATCTCCAGCTTCTGACCGCTCATGATGCAGCGGCACTGGGGAAGAACGCCGCTGAGCAAGGGATACGAGAACCGCAGCTCTTCATCGCCCTTGTGGGCATGCAGCGCCTCAAGAAGCTCCTGCTGGTGATCGAGCCAGGTCCAATAGGGGATTTCCATGATGGCTTGCGGATCGCCATTCTTCAGGTCCAGGAATCGGGCGGGGCTCTGCCTCTGCAAGTTGGATTGCGCAATATTGAAGATCGCGTGATATGCCTTGTGACTATTCGGCAACTGGATGCGGAATTGTTCATTGATCGTGGCGATGCACGCATGAACGTCATCGATCACGATCGCGCCGATCTTCAGCTTCACGCCTTCGCTGCCAACGCCGAAGATGGATTTTCCGTTGAACAGGCGGTGGACCGTGGTGACCGCGATCTTTTCACCCGATTGCACGGCAGTGTCGCGCGGGTCATCCACGGCTTCGATGCCAAGTGCTTCCGCCTCAGCGAGCACCTGATCCATCAATTGCTTGTCCGGAGTGATGTAGATTGCTGGTCGGATGCCTTCGTTCAGCGAACTTTGCAGCAGCAGGAGCCCGACCAGGGTTTTGCCGCTGCCGACGTTCAGCTTGACGACCATGTCCGGATTGTCGCGCTGTCCGAACCAGGCCTTCATCACTTCGGTCTGAATGTCGCGGGGAAACGCGAATTTTTGTCGCGATTGAGCGTGAGGAAGATGTCGCGCGGATCAATAACCGCGACTTCCTCTTCATCAAGCAACTCGTCAAACTTTATCGCCATCACGAACCTCGATAACGCACGCGCAGCGCGTCATCCTCTTCAATAAAGCGCACAACCGAACCGTGCAAGAAGCTCCTGTCGCACGTCCCTTCAGGAAATTTGCGCAAGGCCAATCTGGGCGCGTCCGCCTTCGGCGGATCGGGCTCTACTCCCTGCCGGCGCTTACGCTATGGCGCAGTCCCCGAGCCGCCAAAACCCGCTTCGCGGGAATGGCGTCTCGGCCATCCGGTGACGATCCCTCGCGCAAAGCCGCACTGACAGCCTGCGGCTGACCTCGTGAATTTGAGATCAAGTGGGGGCTCTGCCCCCCGTCCGTCAAGGCCAAGCGCGCCTTGGCGCGCGGACAACGGCGGGCCGTGTAGTCCGCTTCGCTCCCGGCCCGCTCCACCCCTTGCCTTTTTCCGGCCTGTGACGGCCACCCCCCGCGCTCATTGGCGCGAGCCTAGTCGGTTGCATGCGCAACCCGAAAACTAGGAGCGAACCAATGAAATCCGATGTTTATGAACGCATCACCACCAAGATCGTCAGCGACCTGGAAGCTGGCGTCCGCCCGTGGCTGAAGCCATGGAACGCAGAACACGCGGCAGGACGCATCACCCGGCCGCTGCGCGGCAACGGCATTTCCTATCGCGGCATCAATATCCTGATGCTGTGGGGCGAGGCCATGGCCAAAGGCTACACCGCGCCCATCTGGACAACCTTCAAGCAGGCGTGGGAAATGGACCTACACAGTTCCCACACAGCCAAATTGTGTGTCATTTCTTCAAAGAAAATCAGCGTCTTGGCGTCCCTCAATCACTCATGGGGGGAGTGGGGTCATGACCTGAAAGACTCACAGCGAGCAAATCTCATTTCTGATGCGGCGTACCGATATACGGGAACTCCTTGAGAATGTCGGTGTGCGGTTTCAAACCGCTGGGAGGGCATTCGCCCTTGGTGAGGAACGCGAGGCGGTAGTCGATCACGTCGTCAGTGAAGACGCGTCCGTTGGGATACTTCGCGGGTTTCGACGGATCGAAACTCAGCACGTCGGGCAGTGTGCGCTCCTTGTCGATCGCGGCAATAGCTTCTTCGCGCGAGTAGTTTCCTGTGTGGCCCATCAGATGCACGAACTGATCGAGCCAGCGCTTGCGATCGTCTACCGGCTCGCTGGCGTTGTATTCCAGCTTCGTGTCGTCGGTGTTGAAAAAGCTGCTGACACTCGGATGGCCCGCGCGATCGACGTGGACCAGCTTGCCGTCCTGCCGCACGCTGCATCGTCCCCAGATGCGTATTTCGGGCTTCGGGGCTAGCTCGCTTGTCGGCAGCTCGACCACCGTCGAGAAGACGTTGGCTTCGGTATTCGAATCCACGCCGGTCCACGGTGACTTGCCGGTTAGGTGAGGCTCGGTAAAATTCCGCTTACCTCTGATGTCGAACAGATTTTTGATCCCGTCGAAATCGAAAAAGAAAGCGTCGCTGCGACTGCCGGCGAAGAAGGTGTAGTCACCCGCCTTGACGAGGTTGGGCTTGGGGCCGAATGAGACTTCTGCATCGGCGACGATCTTCTTCCCGACAGCTTCGACCGAGCGCGACTCCGTGCCCTTGGCCAGAAACACGTTGAAAGTCTGCTTGCCGTTTTGCGGCTTCGAAAACACGTAGCTGAGCGCGACGTCCGTCAGCAGATCACCGTCGTTGTCGATGTTGAGCCGATAGATGGCGTCGGGATGCAGCGCGTCAGCATTTGGATTTGCATTGAGGATGATCACGGTTCTCAATGGGTCGGCGGGCGACCGGAACGCGTAGAGATCGCACAGGTCGAGTCTTTGGTCGCCGAGCGGCGGGCCGAGGCTTAGGCCGGTAAAGTGGTTCGACATTCTTTCCTCCTTTTGAGATCGAGAGTGGGAGCTGTCGTTCGGCAGGATAGTAACAAACGGTAGATTGAATGTCGCCCCGCTAATGTCCGACGGGGGGCGATGGCTTGGCAGGTTCTGCGCAACAGATTTTTCTCGACAATGACGCGGGACTCATGTACAGACGCGTAGCCGTCAGAGATGCGTTCACAACCCGGTGCCGATGACTGCGCCGGGCCTTGATCTTGGCGCGGTGAGGTGAGGCGAAGTGATTGTTATGGTGGCAATCCTCCGCGACGTCATAAGGGAGCAGATGCAAGCCTGGGACACAGGGTTGCGGACTCAACTGATCAGCGGTTCAACTTATGGGAGAAAAATCATTGTAGATTCATTGTTGTTTGCAATGGAGCGCCAATTCCCTCTCCCATCGGTTGTACTTGGAAACCAGCGCGGGGACGGCCGCAGCTGGGGCTGCTCAAACCGCGGCGACCAAACAACGGATCGCCGCCGTCCTCTATTGGCGGCTGACCTGGTCCGATTGCGCAACCATTTTCGCCATTTTCCGCAAACGAAGCCAAGTTCCGCAAACGAAGCCAACGGCGAAACCATAGTGAAAACAATGTTTGAACATGAACAGCACGAGCTTCGGCCAAACCAACCCGACAGAGCCTGACGGAGGAGGGCATCTCGGCCCGACCTTTCGCTTTGCTCGCGCTTCACCTTCCCCCGCCGTTTTGCGCGTGCTGCGGGCGCCAGCCGCTGAGCCGGTTCTCGATCATCTTCACCAGAGAGGTCAGCGCCAGCGACAGTGCCGCAAACACCACCACGCCGGCAAAGACGATGTCGACATGGTAGCTGCTGGCCGCGCGCACCATCATCACCCCGAGGCCCTCCTGCGAGCCGAAGAACTCGGCGACGACGACGCCGAGCACCGCACGGCCGATGGCAAGCCGCAGCCCGGCAACGATGTAGGGGAGAGCATTCGGCACCATCACCAGGCGGGCAATGTCCCATTCCCGCGCACCGAATGCGCGCACCACGTTGATGAGGACCTTGTCCGCGTTGCGCACGCCCTCGTAGGTGTTGATCAGAATCGGAAACACCGCGCCGACGAATACGATCAGCACCTTCGACCACAGCCCCAGCCCGAACCAGAGCAGAAACAGCGGCAGGAAGACGAGTCGCGGCGTGGCATTCAAGGCAGTGATAAAAGGGTCGAGCAGAGCATCAAGCGTCGGCGAGCGCCCGAGCAGGATCCCGAGCGGCAGCCCGGCGGCAATCGCCATCCCGAGGCCGAGCGCAAAGGCGGTCGCGCTCGCCCGCATCGGTTCCCAGATCTCGCCGGTCGCGACCATGTTCCACAGCGTGGCTGCGATCCGGCTCGGCGTGGTGAAGAAGAGCTCCATGCCGGGCGAGAGCGTCAGGACGTGAGGCACCAGCTCCCATAGCAGGAGCACAAGGGCGATGGTGCCGGCGCCGAGGAGCGAGGGCTCGAGGCTCTCCCATGCGCGCGCGGCGCCCGCGCCGCCTTCAAGCGGCACGGTGCCGTCCGCCACGATCGCATCCGTCTTGCGCATCTCTCTACTGCCCCGCCCGCCAGGGAAATGCGGTGCGTTCCGCCCAGCGCAGCCCTTCCGTGAACACCACGGCGATCAGCATGATGACCAGGATGCAGGCGAACATCCGATCGAGCGCGAACAGATCGCCGAAGCGCGCGATGGCATAGCCGATCCCTTCCGAGGCGGCGAAAAACTCGGCGACCAGCACGCCGATAAGCGCGCGCCCGATGGCGATGCGCGCGCCGGCGATGATGTAGGGCAGCACGCTGGGAATGATGACTTTCAGATAAAGGTCCTTCTCCGATCCGCCGAGGGAGCGGACCACATTGATCAGCAACGGGTCGACCGCGCGCACGCCGGCCGCGGCGTTGAAGATGAAGGGAAAGACCGAAAGGAGAAAGATGAGAATGGCCTTGCCTCCAACGCCCACCCCGAACAGCACGACCACCAGCGGGGCGAGCGCGACCAACGGGCTCGCATAGAACAGCGTCATCAGCGGATCGAGGGCATAGGCAACCCGCGCGCGCCATCCCATCAGCACGCCGAGCGCGACGCCGACCAGCACGGCTGCGATGAACCCGTAAAGAAACGGCACCGCGCTCACCATCAGATCGTGCGCCAGGTCGCCGCTGCTGACGAGGTCGATGAGACCCAGCGCAATCAGGCTGGGCTTGCTGAAGAACAGCGTATTCAACGGCACGATGAGGAAGATCGCTTCCCAGATCGCGAACAAGAGCGCGACGGAAAGAACACCCAGCAGCAGTTTGCGGTGCCGCGCCGCAAAGCTGGGCCGAAGCATGCCATCATCAGCTGTGGCGCTGGAGCTGAGCTCAGGGCAAACGACGGACACGGTCAGCTCCTCTCCCCGCCCCAAGAGCGGGGAGAGGGAGCCGTCCGAGCCTTTGGCGCCGCTGCGTTTCAATTCCACGAGGAACCCCAGACGCTACACCGAGATCTCGTCCTTCAAGGTCTGCCAGATCGCCAGCTTAAGGTCATTGAATTGCGGCGTCACCCGCATTTCGTAGTCGCGCGGACGCGGCAGCGGAATGTCGAACAGCTTCTTGGCCTGGCCCGGTCGCTTGGTCATCACCATCACCCGATCCGAAAGATAAACCGCCTCCTCGATCTGATGGGTGACGAACAGGACGGTCTTGCGCGCCTGCTGCCAGATCGCCAGCAACTCGACCTGCATCAGGTCGCGGGTCTGCGCATCGAGCGCGGCAAAAGGCTCGTCCATCAGCAATACCTGCGGATCGGTCGCAAGCGCCCGTGCGAGACCGACGCGCTGCTTCATGCCGCCGGAGAGCTCGTGCGGGTAATGTCCTTCGAAGCCGGCGAGGCCTACCATCTCGATGAGCCGCCGCGAGACCTCGCGGCGCGCCTCGGGCGGCTGGCGCTTGAGCTCGAGCCCAAGCTCGACGTTGCTCTGCACGGTGCGCCAGGGCAGGAGCCCGAACTCCTGGAACACCATGGCGCGGTCGGTGCCGGGGCCGGAGATCCGCTTTCCGTTCATCGTCAGATCGCCGGAATCCGCGCGCAGCAACCCAAGCAGGACGTTGAGAAAGGTGCTCTTGCCGCAGCCGGAAGGCCCTACGATCGAGAGGAACTCCCCTTGCCGGACCTCAATCTCAAAGCGCTGCAGGGCGCGCACCGGCGCCCGGTTCGGCGGCCGGAACGTGAGGTTGAGATTGCGCGCCTGGATGTAGGTGTTAATGCAGCACCAGAGTGTTGATGCGCTTGGGTACTTCGCCCACGGGGATGACGGCCTTGACCTTCATCGCCTGCGTGTCGATGGCGGTGACCGAGCGCAGCGCCGCGTTCGAGATGTAGATCGTGCCGCCGTCGGGCGTGAACGTCACCCAGTTCGGCACCGCGGCGATCGGGCCGTGCCCCGGCAGCTTGAGGGTCGGCAGCGCGACCTCGCCGATGAGCTTGAGATCGGCAAGCGAATAGACGAACACCGCATTGTCGGGAATGCTGGTGACCCACAGCGTCTTGTTGTCCGGCGCCACCCCGAGGCCATGGGACGGCGAGGTCGCCCGCCCAGCATCGGTCTCGAGCTCGGCCGCGGGCTCCGGCAACGCGATGCGCGCCACTTCCTTGCGCGCCGCGAAATCCACCACGGCGAAACCATTGGTATCGGAGAGCTGCACGAAAACGCGCCTGGTCGCGCCATCCGGCCCCGCCTCGATCGCCATCGGGCGCACGCCGAGATCGAACGGAAGCTCCCAGACCGGCGCCTCGCGCTCGAGGTCGATCACGGTCATGCGCTTTGCCGCGATCGAGCCGGCGATCAGGTACTTGCCGTCAGGGGTGACATAGATGTTGTGCAGCCGCCCGTTCACAGCGATGCTCTTGGTGCGTGCGAGCGTCCTGGCGTCGATCACATCCACGGCACCGGGTGCGCGGGCGATGGCGACGAAGATGCGCCCGCCGTCCTTCGCCACGGCGATGTTGTTGGGATGATTGCTCAGCGGCACCTTCTTGATCAGCGCGCCGCTTGCTCGATCGAAGACGTCAAGCGTGGAATCGGCCTCGTTGCTGGCATAGACCCGGGCGCCGTCCGGCGACGGCGCAATGCCGTGAGCAGCTTCTATGCCCTTGATCTCCTGCACGACCGTGTTGGTTGCGGGGTCGATGGCATGAATGCTGTCGCCGGCACTGTTGGTGACATAGATGAGCGCGGAGCCGCCCCATGCCGGCGCCGCGGCCAGGCTCACCACGAGCCAGAGGTGCTGCAACCCGCGACGCAAGCTGTGCATGGCCGTCTCCTTTGATCATGGTTCCTCGTAGGGGCGAGGCGGGTCCCCAAAAAACGCTGGCGTTTTTTGGGTGCCCGGATTGCCTCGCCCCTACAACGGCGTACACCAGCGTAAGCGCATGGCCCCCCTAACATCAAGCCAGCGACTGGAACTTCGCAGTAGACGACTGATATAAGCTCCGTGGTCTCGTCTCGTTGTTGGTAGGGGCGAGGCATGCCTCGCCCCTACGCAGGAGCAGCCGCGATACTGGAGGAGAGACGAAAATGCCGCGACATGCGCACTACGTTCCGCACGGCGTCATTCCGGCCGTGCTGCTCCCGTTCAACGACGATCTCTCCATCGATGAGCGCAGCTTCCGCAGTCATCTGCGCGACGTGGCCGCAACCAAGGGGCTCTCGGCCATCACCGTCAACGCGCATTCGACCGAAGTTGCATCGTGCAGCTTCGATGAGCAGCGCCGAGTGCTCGATGTCGCGCAAGACGAGATCGGCGAGCGGCTCCCGCTCGTGAACGGCGTGTGGGCTGACGGCAGCATTGAGGCCGCACGCATCGCCCGCATGGCGCACGAGGGGGGCGCCTCCGCGCTGCTGGTGTTTCCGCCGGCTCCATTCACGCTCGGTCAGTCGCCCGAGATGGCAATCGCCCATTTCAAACACATTGCCGACGCGACCGATCTTCCCCTCATCGCCTTCCAGTATCCGCTTGCCACCGGGCAGGGCTATCCCTGCGACACGTTGTTGCGGCTCATCGAGCAAGTGCCGACGGTTCGCGCGATCAAGGACTGGGCGGGGAATGTGCCGCAGCACGAGATGCACATCCGCACGCTGCAGAGCCTGCCGCGGCCCGTCAACGTGCTCACTACCCACAGCGCATGGCTGTTGAGCTCGCTCGTGCTCGGCTGCAACGGGCTTCTCTCCGGCAGCGGCAGCGTGATCCCGGATCTGCAGGCGCAGCTGTTCCGCGCCGTACAGGCCAAGGACCTCGGGGAGGCGCAGCGGCTCAATGACCGCATTTATCCCCTCGCCCGCGCATTCTATGCCGATCCCTGGGCTGACATGCACAACCGCATGAAGGAGGCGCTGGTGCTGCTCGGGCGCGTGCCGCGCGCCGTCGTGCGCCCGCCGCTCGTCAAGCTCGGCCGCGCCGAGATCGATCGCATCCGTCTCGCCCTGATCGAGGCGGGCCTGCTCGCAGCACGCGCGCGCGACGCGGCGTAGGAGCACAGGAAGAGCAACATGAATCCCAAAGAAGGTCCGGGCGGTGGCCGCCGCATCGCATGGCAGAGCCTGCTCACGGTGGCCAGCGCAACCATCCTGATCGGCGCAGAAGTGTTCGGTGCCGCCTTTGCCGCCGGCTGGGCGGTCGCCAACCTGCTCGACCTTGGACCTTATGGGGTACACATCATGCAGGGGCTGTTCTTCCTCTGCGGCCTCGCTGTCATGGTGGCGTTTGTCCGCAGCGCCCAGCGCGTTGAGCCGTTCACGACGGGCTGACGCCCCCGCACTATCGCGGGAGGCCGCAAACATCCATGCCTGTCATTGCGGCCGAGCGAGACGGGCTCCGCCCGGCGAGGGAGAGCCGGAATCCAGTCAGCAAAGCGACAGCCGATATGCGATAGCCCGCGCGACAGCGTAGGCCGAATCCGCCCTACGTATTGGCGCGCGGCAATAGCGGCGCCGGGCTCATCCGCTCGTAAGCAGATGCCGCCGCCAGCAATGCTGCATCTTGCGCCCAGGGTGCGACCAGCTGCACGCCGAGCGGAGCTCCGCTTGCCGCAAATCCCGCAGGCATCGCGATCGCGGGGTGCCCGGTCAGATCGAACAGGGAGAGATAGGGCGTCCATTCCGTGCGCAGGTCGCCCGCCTCCTTGCCGTCGACCATCAAGGGTGCCGCGAGATCATGCTCGGCGGCCACGGGCGGGGCGGAGACGCAGGGCGTCAGAATGAGATCGAAATTCTGCAACACGGCCTGAACCGCGCGGAACAGCTCGGTGCGCTTGATCAGCGCGCGCTGCAAATCGAGGCCGCGATAGGCAAGCCCCGCATCGATGCCGGCCTTGAGCGTGGGGCTGAGTTTCGCGCGCTCATCGGGTTTGAGCGCGGCAAAGCGTGCAGCCCAGTTCGACTGTTGCAGGATGCGCCACACCGGATCGGGATTTTCGAGCGGGCAGGTTTCTTCCGTCACGCGTGCGCCCAGGCTTGCGAGCACGCCGGCAGCTTTGCGCGTGGCCGCAATGATCTCATCGGCGACGTGAGAATTGCCGGTCCGCATCCAAAGCAGCACCCGAGCGCCCTCCATTGCGCCCTGAGCGAGGGCAGCTACCGCATTCGGTTTTGCGCGGGTGAGGCTGTGCGGATCGACCGGCGATGCGCCGGCGATCACGTCGAGCCCTATCGCGATGTCGCTCACCTTGCGCGCCAGCAGTCCGAGATGAATGAAGTTTGCGAACGCCTCCGGCACGCGATCATGCGGTGCCGTGCCGAGAGTGGGCTTGAGCCCGAAAACACCGGTGCAAGCCGCCGGCAGCCGGGTGGAGCAGCCGGCGTCGGTCGCGAGCGAGAGGGACGACAGTCCAGCTGCGGCGGCAACCCCGGCTCCGGCGGACGAGCCGCCGCACGTGAGCTCTGGCGCCCAGGGGTTGCGGGTCAACCCTGTCAGCGGCGAGAAACCAAGCGGCGAATGCGCGAACTCGGTGGTCGTGGTCTTGCCGATCACCACGGCGCCTGCCGCCCGCAGCCGCGCGACAGCGGCGATATCCGACTTCGCCGGCGGCGCCTGCGCCATCAGCAGCGAGCCCCAGCGTGTGGGCAGACCGGCAACGTCGAGGATGTCCTTGACCGCGACCGGCACGCCGGCAAGCGGTCCTGGATCCGCGCCGCGCGCGATCGCGTCGGCAATCTCGGTTGCGCGCGCATTGGCGCCCGCATCGTCGATCGCAGCAAAGGCATTGAGCCGCTCCTGCAGCGCGTGCGCGCGTTGCAGGGTCATGCGCACGGTCGCGCGCGGATCACGTTGTCCGCCGCGGTGCTCGCGCGCGAGCGTCATCGCATCCGGCAACGTCCCGATCAGCTCCATGGCGCCTGCTTGCCAAAAATTTTAGAGTTCATCAGTATGGTGCGGACTGCAAACATGAGGAGCATGCGATGGCACAGGAGCCGCTGGCAACCAAGGGCAATTACCTGCACATCTACGATTTCCGCGTGCAAAAGGGCCATGAGGAAGAGTTCATCAAGTCGTTCGAGAAATTCGACTACTCCGACGGCAATCCCATGCACAAGTCGAAGGCGCAGGTGAAGGATGGGGTGCTTTGCCGCGATACCGAGGATCCGCAGCGCTTCTTTTTGATCGCTGAATGGGACGACATCGAGGAGCACGCACGCATCCGCAAGATTCTCGCCAACGAGATCAAGCCGGAATTCGTCAAATATATCGAAGGCGGCAAGTTCATCCCCAAATACGTGGAGGTGGTATCGTCCACGCCCGACGAGATTCTCAACAAGGCTGCCTCCTGACCTGCGCAAATGCGCCGGCTCTACACGTTTTTCCGGTCCTCGACTTCCTATCGGCTGCGCATCGCGCTTTCTCTCAAGGGGCTCGAATGGGAGCCGTGCTATGTCAGCCTGCCGCGCATGGAGCACCGCGCGCAGGACTACATGGCATTGAACCCGCAAGGCCTTGTCCCGGCCTTGATCGAGGATGACGGCGCGGTGCTCGCGCAGAGCCTCGCCATGATCGAATATCTGGAGGAGAAATATCCCGATCCGCCGCTGCTGCCGCGGGATCCCATCGAGCGCGCTTATGTGCGCGGGCTCTCTCAGATCATCGGCTGCGATATCCACCCGCTCAACAATGTCCGCGTGCTCAAATGGCTCGCCAGCCGGTGGGAGCTCCGCGAGGACGAGGTGAACGAGTGGTATGCCCACTGGATCGCCGAGGGGATGCGCTCGTTCGAGGCGAGCCTCAACCAGCACAAGCGCTTCGGGAAATTCTGTCTGGGCAATAGCGTGACCATGGCGGACGTGTGCCTGGTCCCGCAGATTGCCAACGCGCGGCGGTTCAAGTGTCCGCTGGACGATTTTCCGCGTTCGGTTGCCATCGCAGATCTGGCGGCGCAGCTTCCCGCCTTCGAGGCGGCGCATCCCTCCGTTCAAGGCGACGCGGCGTAGTCGCAGCTGTTCGCCCGTAGGGTGGGTTAGCTGCACAACTCGGCCGCATGCGGCCGAGTTGTGGAGCGTAACCCACCACAATACGGGGACACGTCTGAGGCTAGATGGTGAAAGGCATCACACCGGCAGGCAGAGGGCGTTGTCGATCAGCAGGCTGTCGTAGATGCAGCGGCGCTCCGCGAGCTTGAGCGCCCCCTCGACCCGCCGGAACACGTCATGATAAGCGCCGACCTGATGCAGCTTGGCCTCGGGCCGATCGTAGAGGACCTGAATCAGGACGTAGTTAGCCCGCGCGCGGATGCCGCCATCAGGCGCTTGCCCGAGAACCTGCAGATTTCCGACGATGTGCCGCAGGTAACGCGGGGCAAACATCGTGGTCTTCTCCAGCGCAAAGGCGCGGTCGTAGATCATCCGCTTGCTGTCGCAATAGATGAGCCCGACCGGCATGCCGTGGTCGGCGTTCTCGCGCGAGATGACCACGTAGAACGCATCCTCCGTGAACATCTCCACCCAGTCCAGGAGCCGCTGCTCGTCCAGCGCCGCAGCGTAGGCCGCATTGAACTCATTGACTTCCTGATAGAGCAGCAGCGCGTCGAGCCGGGCATCGCGGGTATTGGCCGAGCTGACGTCGAGCATTGTGTCGACCCTACACTCCCATCTCCTGGCGCCAGTGCTTGTACATCGCGCGTATTGCCGCCTCCGATATCAAAGTGTCGGCAGTGCCGGCTTCGGTTGCGGGGTCGAGCTTCACCAAGTGGCGCTTGCCGGGAACCCACCGCATGCCGTCCTGCACGAATTTCATCGCCTCGTTGTCTTCTAGGCCGAGGAAGCCGGCCGGTCCCATCAGATTGCCTTGTCGCAGCCGATGCCGGGTCATCTCCTCGTCATCGCCTTCGAAGCCGAACATGGTCCATTTCATGATGAACTCGTGCGGACCATTGGGCGCGATCTGCCGGATGCCGAGCGTGTTCATCTCCCGCTGCACGATCAGGTTCGGCCAGATCGTGGACATGGTCACCGACCATGGGCTGTCGAACTCCTGGATAAAGTTCATGAAGCGGGGCTCGCGCAACTCCATGCCCTCCTTGTAAGCGCGCATCTCCTTCTTGTCGGCGGCTGCAATGTTCTTTGTCTCGGACTTGGCGGAGGCCATCACCCCGTGGCGGCCACTCTTGTCAGTAAGCATCAGCGAACGGTTGCCAGCCACCAGGAGGCCGAAGGTAACCAGGAATGTGTGCAGCAGCGTGGCGTGATAAGGATCTTTCAGATTCTCATGATAGAGCTTCCAGTTGCCCGGAAGCGAGTGGCGGTAGTGCCCGAGCACCTTGAGCTTGCGCCCGTCGAACGTCGCCTCGAACTCGCGCAGCACTTCCGGGCCGAGATAGTCGGCAAATGATCCCATGTCGTCGCGGTAGGAGGCGAACACCACGCCGCGATGGGTCGTGACGTTCAGTTTGCGCAGCCCGTGCTCCGCCAGGTTGAAGCTTTTCGGCATCCCGCCTTTGCCACCCACGCCGCGCCGGAACGGCACGCCGATGAGATTGCCTTTGAGATCGTAGGTCCACTGGTGATAGGGACAGATGAACTCGTTGACGTTGCCGGAGAGCTCACGGCAGAACTCGGCGGCGCGGTGAACGCACCGGTTCTCGACCACATTGATCGATCCGTCCTTCGCTCGGGCAACCACGACCGGGGTCGGGCCAACATGCGAGCGGATGAAGTCGCCGGGATTTGGCAGCTCCGCCTCGAGCCCGACGTAGTTCCAGGTCGGCCCATGGAAGATGCGCTCGATCTCGCGCTGATAGATGTTCTCGTCGGTGTAGACCCAGTCGGGAATTTCAGTGAGATCGCCGGGCCAGACATATTGTGGATCGAAAAGGACGATATGCTCGGTCGCGCCTCGGTCCTTCTCGACACCGCTTCCAGGCTGGATTTCGGATACATTTGCGCTCATGCTGCCTCCGCGAGTCCGAGCCGCTGTAGCACAGTTGAGGGGCAGGCAAAATCGCTGCGGGGTCTCACTGACCAGCAAGGTCGGCTGAGCGTGCTTGCCGCTGAGCGCTTTCTGCGTTTGACTCACCCTGAGCCCTCCATCAGTATTGTCGCAGTGAGCATGCAAGGCATCGGCGCTCGGGTGACGCGCAAGGAGGATGCGCGCCATCTTCATGGCCGTGGCAGTTTTGTCTCCGACATGCTGTTGCCCGGTCAGAGCGAGGTTGCCTTTCTGCGCAGCCCGGTAGCGCACGGACGCATTGTCCGCATTGTCAAGCCCGAGGGTTCCGACGCGTCAGTGTTTGTTCGGGAAGACATCCAGGAGGCGGCGGACATCATCGCGAGCAATACGGTGCCGGGTTACCGGCTCTCGCGATGTCCTCCCCTCGCTCAGGGCAAGGTACGATTTGTCGGCGAGGCAGTGGCCATGTGCATTGCCCCGACGCGCGCCGAGGCCGAGGATCTCTGCGAGCAGATCGCGCTCGACATCGAGGAGCTCCCGGCACTGGTCGACGCGCATGCCGCGCGCGCTACCACCGATGTGCGCGTTCACGAAGAATGGCCCGACAACAGCTTTCTGACGCTCAACCTGGACAGCGGCTTTGCGCCCGAAAGCAAGGACACCCCGGTCGTGGTCACGCGCGAGATCTCGCTCTCGCGGCAGGCCATGGTGCCCTTGGAGGGCAAGGCCGTGCTTGCCTATTGGGACGAGCGAAGCGACCAGCTGATGGTCTACACCTCGACCCAGGTGCCTCACATCATCCGCGTCGGGATCGCGCAGTTCCTCGGGATCCCGCAGGGGCAGGTGCGGGTGGTGTCGCCGGACGTCGGCGGAGGGTTCGGGTACAAATGCATACTCCAGCCGGAAGAGTTATGTGTCGCCTGGCTCGCGCTGAAATACCGCCGGCCCTTCCGCTACATCGAGGATCGCCGCGAGCACCTCGTCGCCGGCGCAAATTCGCGCGAGCATCATTATCGCCTGACCGCCTATGCCGACACGCGCGGCAGGCTCAAGGCGCTCGATGCCGAGATCACCATCGACGGGGGCGCCTATTCCAATTGGCCGTTCACCGTTGCCTTGGAACCGGGCCAAGCCATCGGCAATTTGCCTGGACCCTATGACTTCCGGGGGTATCGCTGCCGCACCCATTGTGTCGCCACCAACAAGCCCGGTTTCCTGCCCTACAGGGGCGTCGCGCGCACCGGCGTCTGCTTCGCCATGGAGCTGATGATCGATGCGATCGCTCGCGCGGTCGGACGCGATCCCTGGGAGGTGCGCTATGAGAATCTCGTTCCGGCTGCGGCGATGCCTTACAACAATGTTGCCCGCAAGCATTACGACAGCGGGGACTATCAGGCAGCCCTGAAGCTGGTGCGGGAGAAGCTCGATCTACCGGCTTGGCGCGCGCGCCAGGCGCGCGGCGAGCCTGACGGCCGTCGCATCGGCGTTGGTTTTGCCAGCTACTGCGAGCAGTCTGCGCACGGCACGAGCGTATTCTCTGCCTGGGGACTTCCGATCATCCCCGGCTACGATCAGGCGACCGTACGCGTCACCCCCGACGGCGGATTGGAGGTGCGCGTCGGCGTGCATTCCCACGGACAGGGAATGGAAACGACGCTGGGGCAGATCGCGCACGAGGTCACGGGCATCGATCTCGCGAACATACGCGTGGTGCACGGGGACACGGGACTCACGCCCTACTCCACCGGCACTTATGCGTCCCGCTCGATCGTGATGGCAGGCGGCGCGGTGGCCAACGCGTGCAAGGCGCTGCTGCCGCGTTTCGTCGCGATCGGGGCGCATCTTATGCAGTGCGCCGTCTCGACGGCGCGTTATGAGAATGGCGCGATTGTTGGCCCTCAGCGCTCGGTTTCGCTGCGCGAGGTGGCGGAAGCCTGGTATCTGCGGCCCGAGCGGCTTCCACCCGATGTCGATCTTGGCGGGCTTGAAGCGACGGTAGGCTTTCGTCCCAAAGTGGATACAGGGGCATTCAGCTACGCTTCCCATGCGGCAGTGGTTGCGGTCGACACCGAGCTCGGCGATTTGGAGATCCTCGATTACGTCATTGCCGAGGACTGCGGCACGCTGGTCAATCCGATGGTGGTTGACGGCCAGACCCTGGGCGGCGTGGCGCAAGGGATCGGCACCGCGATGTACGAGGAGAGCCGATATGACAGCAACGGCCAGCCGCTCGCTTCGACCTTTGCCGACTACCTGCTGCCGGGGGCAACCGAGATCCCGGCAATGCGGATCTTTCACATGCAAACACCGTCGCCCTACACCGCCTTCGGCATCAAAGGCATGGGCGAGGGCGGCGCCATCGCACCGCCCGCCGTCATCTTCAATGCGGTGAACGATGCGTTGCTGCCGCTCGGAGTGGAGCTCATGCAGACGCCGGTCACTCCGCGTCGACTGCTTGAGGCTATCGAGCGCGCCGACGCAGGTCGGTTGTAGGTGCGAGACATGCCTCAGCCATGAAGGCGGCGCAGTTCGACTATGTGCGACCCTCCGATCTGGGCAACGCGCTGCGGCTATTGGCCGAGCGCCGCGATGGAGCAAAGCTCCTCGCCGGCGGACAATCGCTGGGGCCTATGTTGAATCTGCGACTCGCGCGGCCGCAATTGCTGATCGACATCGCGCGTCTCGAGGGGCTGCGGCGCATCGAGGATCTCGGCATCCGATGGCGCGTCGGGGCGGCTGTCACCCATTCGCGCCTCGAGGATGCAACCCTGTCCGCAGCCGAGATGCTCACGCAAGTCGCTTGCGGGATAGCGCACCGCGCGGTCCGCAACCGCGGCACGATCGGCGGCAGCGTGGCCCATGCGGACCCGGCTGCGGATTGGCCGGTTGCGCTCGGGGCGCTTGGCGCCAGCGTCAACCTTCGCAGTGCCGGCGGTACGCGAACGCTTTCTGTGGAGAGTGTCATTCGCAGCGCATTTACCACCGCCCTTGCCGAGGACGAGATCATCGAATCGATCGATGTGCCCAAGCTCTCGAGTGCGGGACGCTGGGGCTACTACAAATTCTCCCGCAAGGTCGGCGATTTTGCCGAGGCGAGTGCTGCTGCCGTATTCGATCCGCAGAACGGTGCGGCGAGGCTCTACCTGGGTGTCCTGCGCGGCTCGCCACTGTCACTGGACAAACTGGCCCGTGACGTTGCCGCGCGCGGGCGCGCCGCCGCAGCGCGAGTCAATGTCGCGGACGCGCTGAGCGAGGTGGCCCCAACTCTCGATTCCGTCGAGCAGCGGATGGCGACAACGGTAGTCGTGCGGGCGCTCGATCAGGCGCTGGGCCCATGACCCCGCTGACGCTCACGGTGAACGGCCGCAAGGTGGCGGCGATGGGTAGAGCCACGCACCCATCTCGGCGACTTCCTGCGCGAGCAGTGCCGGCTCACGGGCACGCACCTGGGCTGCGAGCACGGCGTGTGCGGCGCGTGCACCGTATTGGTCGACGAGGAGCCGGTGCGTTCCTGCATCGCTTTTGCCGTGACGTGCGATGGGCAGTCGGTGCGGACCATCGAAGGATTCGAGGAATGCACTGATGCAGCGCTTGCGCGAAGCGTTTACGCGAGAGCACGCTCTGCAATGCGGATTCTGCACGCCTGGTATGCTGATCGCGGCGCTCGACATCGTGAAGCGGCTGCCGCGGGCGGACGAGAACCGGATTCGCATCGAGCTCGCGGGAAACCTTTGTCGCTGCACCGGCTATCGCGGGATTATCGCTGCAGTTCGCAGCGTCGCGGAGACCCAGGACGGCTCCAACGTCGCAACTGAACCGGAACGCAGGGCCGCTGCGGCGTCGTTCCAGGTCTTTGCGCCGAGCATCAGCGCGGGGGCCGCCCCACGATCGGGGGTCGTGGCGGCCGCGGCCGAAGCGGGCGCCGCTCCTGGCAAAGACATACCGGCTTTTCCCCGAGAACGCGGGCCGAGATACCCGGGTCTCAATTGTGGTCGAGTATAGCCTGCAAGGAATGCTGGCCCAGTTTTCCCGCACCACGCTGGTCCAGGATCTGGGCCGGCGGCTGGCCGCCGATTTTGCCGAGAACCTTAACCGCCGCTTGCAGGACGGGAGCGCCGCGGCAGTCGGTCGCAGGACCGCCCCGCTGAACCTGGTCCAACTGATCTGGGAGATAATCCGTGCGCGGTTTCGTAAGCTGATGTCGGGCTAGTTCGGCGCCCCCGGCAGGCGAAGGTTTGGCGGCCGGGATTGCACAAAGAAAAAGCCCCGCCGATACGCCGCGGGGCTTAAGTCAACAGGGTCGCTCCTGGAAGAGACCAGAGGCGAGCGCCCCAGTCTGCCGAAGATCTTGTCCCAATTGGGACGGTCTTCAGGCAAACGAAAGTGTCAAAAATGACTGCTGCGGGGTCGCTTTCCCACGGCGCCCTGGCGGGCCTCCACAATCTGGCGGTTGGCCAACTCGGCGCATCGCGCCCACCTGTCGGCCATCTGGTTCCAAGTGGCCTTGCTTTGCGGGTCGCGCGCGAATTTGGCTGTTTGCTTACATTCTGCTGCGTGTTTCAGGAACTCATCGGGTGGATGCATGGGGGCTCTTCGTCTCCTTGAACACTCCAGCCCAATCCCCGCCAAGTTTCTACCACAAATCTTTGTTGCCGGTCACTGAAAATTTGTGCAAGGCTGACCCGCCGGCTAGCAAACAATTGGAAGAACCCAGCTACTTCAACTAAAGTAGAAGTTCGAGCCATCCCCGGCACCGGGGACCCTTGGCTGGGGGGCATCACCTGTGCCCGCTCGAGGGCAGGCGCTGACGCTATGATGTTGCCCTAAGTCACCAGGAACGTGAACGAAAAAAGAACGGAGGGCCCCGTCAAGCTGGCAGTAATAAGTGAACCGTATACCTTAAGGCCCAAGTCCCCCAGTGCTCATGTCTTGCAGTTTTGGAGTATCTCATGGCGCCCCGCGCATATTGGAAGGGCTATCTCAAGCTGTCGCTCGTTTCCTGTCCCATCGCGCTTAATCCTGCGACCTCTTCGTCCGAGCGGGTCTCGTTTCGCCAGATCAACAGAAAAACGGGCAATCGCCTTCGCCAGCAACTCATAGACGAGGTGACGCGCGAGCCGGTCGATGCAGCCGATAAATGCAAAGGCTTTGAGGTCGGCAAGAACGAGTACATGCCGATCGAGGACGAAGAGATCGAATCGCTGGAGATCGAAAGCAATCATACGATCGAGATCGACAGCTTCGTTCCCGCCGCGGAGATCGACAAGCGCTTCTATGACAGCCCCTATTACATCGTGCCGAACGACAAGGTCGGCCAGGAAGCCTTCGCCGTCATCCGCGACGCGATGAAAGGCAAGGGGATGGTGGCATTGGGAAGGGTGGTCATGTCGAAGCGCGAGCGGGTCATAGCACTCGAGGCTCTTGGCAAGGGCCTCCTTGGCACCACGCTGCACTATCCTTACGAGGTGCGAAAGGCAGAGGAATATTTCGACGAGATTCCCGAGATCAAGGTGCCGGCTGAGATGCTGAAGCTCGCCGAGCACATCCTGGAAACCAAATCAGGGGATTTCGATTCGTCGCAATTCAGGGATCACTACGAAGAGGCGATGGTGGAGTTTCTGCGCAAGAAGCAGGCCCACATCCCGATCACGAAGAAAGAGCCGGCGCCTGAGTCGCGCAACGTGATAAGCCTGATGGACGCATTGCGCCGCAGCGTGCAGGCCGCGGGTGGAGCGCCAGCGGCAACAAAGAAGCCGCGCAAGCGGATCGAAGGCCAGCGCGAGATGCTGCTGCCGATAGCAGGCAAGCAGCCGCAACGCGAGACACGTGAAGTGCAACGTGAGGCACGCGAGACACGTGAGACGAAGAAGCCCGCGCGCGCGACGGCCCGGCAGAAGAAAGCAGGTTGATTCTCCGCCTGCCGGAGTATCAGTCCTGCACCATTACTGCGCCGCTGCGGTGAAAGCGTGCGATATCCGCCGGGTCAAAGCCCCAGTCCGCGAGCGCGGCAGCGCCTCCTTCACCGAGCCGGGGAGCATCGCGCTCCACCCGAGGCGGGGTGCGTGAAAAGCGTGGCGCCGGCGCCGGCTGAACGAGGCTGCCCCGCTGCATGAATGTCTCGCGGGCGCGATTGTGCGGATGGGACGGTGCCTCGGTCAACGACAGCACCGGCGCGAAGCACACGTCACAGCCAGCGAGCAGGGTGCACCACTCGTCGCGGGTTTTTTGCTTGAAAGCAGCGCCGAGAGCCGCTTTCACCTCCGGCCAGCGCGTGCGATCATGTTGCGCTGGCAAGCGCTCATCGTCGAGACCCAGGCATTCGAGCAGCCGCCGGTAAAAGCGCGCTTCAATGGCCCCGATCGCAATGTATTTCCCGTCGGCAGTTTCATAGACCCCATACCAGGGGGCGCCGCCGTCAAGCGTGTTGACGCCCCGTTCGTCCTGCCACAGACCGGCTGCCGTGCGGCTGTAGAAGATGGACAGGAGGCTCGCCGCCCCATCGCACATGGCGGCGTCGATCACCTGCCCTTTGCCCGACGCACTCCTTTCGACCAGCGCGCAGGCGATCCCGAAGGCGAGATACATGGCCCCGCCGCCGTAGTCTCCGACGAGATTGAGCGGCGGCAGCGGCGGCTGCCCTGCGCGTCCGATGGCGTGCAGCGCGCCTGAGACAGCGATGTAATTGATGTCGTGGCCGGCACTCTGCGCCAGCGGGCCATGCTGTCCCCAGCCGGTAACGCGGCCGTATATCAGCCGGGGATTGCGCGCGAGACACGCATCCGGACCGAGACCCAGTCGTTCGGTAACGCCCGGCCGGTATCCTTCGATCAGCACATCCGCCTTCTGCACGATGGCCATCGCGATCTCGATCGCTGGCGCGGCCTTGAGATCGAGCGCTATCGAGCGGCGGCCCCGCGCCATGATATCGTATTTGGGGTCAAGCGGCAGCCCGATGTCCGCGGGCTCGATCCGGTCGATACGCAGGACGTCCGCCCCCATGTCGGCCAGCATCATTCCGCAGAACGGGCCCGGCCCGACCCCGGCGAGCTCCAGAACCCTTACGCCGGCGAGGGGCCCGCTCATTCATGAACCTCTCCTGAGCAAACAGGGTTACTTACGCGTTTATTCGGCCGCCTCACGCGAGGGCGGGCGGATGCTGTCGAGCCCGTCGACAGCTGTTGCGGAAATCGTGGTGCGTACCATGTGTCGCGGCTCTTGCGCCGGCCAGGGGCGACCGCGATGCAGGGACGCGCGGTTGTCCCACATGACCACGTCGCCCTTGCGCCAAGCGTGCACGTAGCTGCGCCCCGGCGCAGTCGCAGCCTCCATCAGCTCCGCAAGAAGGCGTTGGGCGGCTCCATGCTCCATCCCCTCGATCGCATAGGCGTGCGAGGCGATGTACAGGGCCGTGCGGCCGTTGACCGGGTTCTTCCATGCCATGCGCCAGCATTGGGGCGGGAGCGCCGCGCGCTCCTCCGGGCTCGCCAGATCGGCGGCGATCTTGCCGCGAGAATGCGCATAATCGTGCCAGGCGAAAGAGCTCTCCAGTTGCCTGCGCAGTGCCGGATCGAGCCGCTCCCAAGCGAGCCTGGTTGAGACATATTCGGTTTCCCCGCCCTGAGCGGGAATGATGCGCGCCGACAACACGGAGGCCAATGCCGGCACGCGCTTGAAGGTGCTGTCGGTGTGCCAAAGCTGGTTGGCCTTGTTGCGCAGCGAAAGCCGGTGATCAGCCGGCACCACCTTGCCGTTCGCGTCAATCGTGCTGAGGATCACGAGGTTGGTGCCTGAGCCCTGCGACCCGACCTTGGTTATTTCGAGCGGACCGAACCGGCGCGAGAACGCGAGTTGCGCCTCGTCCGTCACCTCCTGGCCGCGGAAGACCAGCACCGAGTGCTCCTCGAAAGCAGCGCGGACCTTGCTGTAAGCGGCCGGGTCCGCCGCCACTTCCGCAAGCGTGACACCGCGCAACTCCGCGGCAAAGCCTGGACCCTGAGGGATAATCTCGATCTCCATCAGCGAGCCCTCCATTGGTTGAATTTGATTAACTCTCCAACAAAATCGGCCTGTGGGCAAGAAGTCATAAACCAGCCGGGGCTTCTCCTTCACACCCAAGAGTTTTCCGCGTCTGCACTGCTCAAATCACCAGCCATGTCATGCATCGCACACGTCGTGGTTCTGGCACGGGATGCGGTGGGTGCCATCGAACCTTTAACGTCATTGTGCGACTAATATTGCGACTCCTATTCCGAGCCGGATAACGCCTATTCCGCGGCTTTCGCATTGCAGCGTGAGCAAGCTCTCGGCGTAGCAACAAGCAGGGGGTGGCCGTCGTGAGCTTGTCATGGGGCATGTTCGCTGAACTACGCGACCTTTGGGTGCCGCCGAGCCTGCGTCGGCGGCTTGGCTTAGCCCTTTCCTTCGTTGGCTTCGGACTCATTGCCGGTACGAGCGGGCTCACCCTCATTGTGGCCGACAACGATTCCGATCCTCGTAGCGCATTCGCATTCGCGCCGCTGGAACCGCCAAGCGTTGCAACTGCTGCTCCGACTGCGAGTGCGAAGGTGCCGGTAGTGGATGCCGTGCTTCCAGGCGAGGTCACGGAGCCGGATCGCATCGCGCGCAAGATCGCAAATCGAGGCACGGCTGGTCCAGTGCCCGATGCGCCGGCTTCAGCGACACCCCCGACGGCTGGCGACACTCATGGGCCGGTAGTCGCCGAATCGCATCCAGCCGCTTCGGTCGAGAATCCACCGGCTCTGGCAGCGAGCGCGCCGCAGTCAACCGATGTCGTACCGGCAGTGGTTGAAGCGACAGCACCGGCAGCCGAATCGGCGCCACAGGATCCCTCTGCCGTGAAGCCGCAAAAGACGGCGCGCCAACAAACCGGGCGCCGGCATGGCTACCAACAGTCCTCTGCGCGTCGCGGTCGCTACGCTCAGCAACACTTCTGGCCGTTCTGGTAGAGCAGCCGCTTTAGCCCGCATCGTGCTGTACGGTGGGTTAGACCAATGGTACTGCGTCACAAACTACGCTGTCATTCCGGGGCGTCGGCAAGTCGGTTTCACCGACTTGCCGACGAGCCCGGAAACCATAACCCCAGCCCGCAGTTGCTCGCTCGCCGTTCGCAATCGGACGGTCTGTGGTTATGGATTCCGGGCTCCGCTCGCTACGCTCGCGGCCCCGGAATGACAGAATACGTATTTGTAACGCAGTAGAGCTAACCCGCCCTACCCGGTCAGACCTGTGGAAGGCGGCTTAGGCCGCAAGTCTCACGTATTCGAAATCGCCCGGCTTGTTGTCGATCCCGACCCGCGGCGGCGCGATCCAGCCCGCGAATTGAGCGGGCGTGTAGACGGCCTTCATCAGTGAGGCGATGAAGTCGCCGTCGGCGCTGGAAGGCAGCCATTTTTCCTTCTCCCGCTGCCAGGTCGCCTCGTCGAGCCGCTCGCCCGCCGGAGACGCATGCACGTCCTTGAACTCGCCGATTGCGCGATGGAAGGCGACGTGCGGCAGCACCAGCCCGAAGGGCACGCCGGTGCGATCGATGATCTTGTTCCAGCGATCGAGCCCGCGCTGGCAGTCGGCGGTGTAATCGTCACGCAAGCGCATGTTGATAGCGGTAAGCGCGGGCTCATCAACCCGCTTGATCTCGCCGTCCACGAGCTTGAGCACAGGGTACGTCGAGTGCTCGAGCTGGTGGTCGTCCTCGATCTTGGTCTCCTGGAAACGGCCCTTGAGGCTCGCGTTGAACGCATTCGCCGCGTTCGTCGAAACCTCGGAGCCGAAGAGATCGAGCGAGAGCGAATAGTGCAGGTTGAGCTTCTTCTGCATGGTGGGCAGATCGATGACGCCGAGTGCTCGCACCCTCTCGATGTCGGCAGGGTCATCGATGCCCGCCTCCTTCATCGCCTCGCATGTGCGCTGCAGAATTCGGCCGACACCGGTTTCGCCCACGAACATGTGATGGGCTTCCTCCGTAAGCATGAAGCGACAGGTGCGCGAGAGGGGATCGAAGCCGGACTGCGCCAGGCTCTCGAGCTGCATCTTTCCGTCGCGATCCGTGAAGAAGGTGAACATGAAGAACGAGAGCCAATCCGGCGTGGCCTCGTTGAAGGCGCCAAGCATGCGCGGCTTGTCCGGGCTGCCGGAACGCCGCTGCAGCAGCTCTTCCGCCTCCTCGCGCCCGTCGCGCCCGAAATATTTCTGCAGGATATAGACCATGGCCCAGAGATGGCGGCCCTCCTCGACGTTCACCTGGAAGACGTTGCGCATGTCGTAGAGCGACGGAGCGGTCTTGCCGAGGTGGCGCTGCTGCTCGACCGAGGCGGGCTCGGTGTCGCCTTGGATCACCACCAGCCGGCGCAGCATGGCGCGGTATTCGCCGGGCACTTCCTGCCAGGCCGGCTCGCCGAGATGATGCCCGAACGGGATCTTGCGGCCTTCCTCGTTAGGCGCGAGCAGGATGCCCCAGCGGTAATCCGGCATTTTCACATAATCGAATTTCGCCCAGCCCTTCGGATCGACCGACACCGCCGTGCGCAGATAAACCAGCGCCTGCTGAAAACCTTCCGGCCCCATGGTCTGCCACCAATCGAGATAGCCGGGATGCCAGCGCTCAAGCGCGCGCAGCACGGTGCGATCCTCGGTCAAGCCGACATTGTTGGGGATCTTGGTGCTGTAATCGACATTGATGATATCCATGGCTCTTCCTCACACTCTTGTCGTATCAAAGGCCGGCTTCTGGCCGGTGCCGTAGCGCTTAAGCGCGCCGTCGGGGCCAACCGCATTTGGGCGCTGGAATATCCAGTTCTGCCACGCAGTCAGGCGGGCGAAAATTTTCGATTCCATCGTCTCGGGGCCGGCGAATCTCAGATTGGCCTCGAGTCCGGTCAGCGCATCGGGAGAGAAGCTCGCCCGTTCCTCCAGGAACACGCGGATCTCATCCTCCCAATCGATGTCGTCCAATGCCGCCGTAACGAGGCCAAGCCGCTCAGCCTCCGCGGCTTCGATCGTCTCGCCGATCCTTTGCTTTGCCGCATCGACATCGGCGGGATTGGCAAGGAACCGGCTCTGCAGGCGCGAGAGCCCGTTCGACATGGGATAGGCGCCGAAGCTCACGTTCCCGAGAGTAACAGTTGCAACCGGTCGGTTTTCGCCCTCGCGGCTGCCAATGAGCATGTAGGAGCGGTCGGCGGCGAACACCAATTCTGCAAGTGTGCCGGCAAAGCACGAGCCCGGCTCGATCATTGTGACCAGCGAACGCGAGGTGAGATCGACGCGTTTGAGCACTCGCTTCCATAAGCTGCGGACCTCGCGCGCGAGCCAATGTTGCGCGATGGCATCGAGGAAGCGATCGTAGGCCAGCGCCTGCGCCGGATCTCCCGATGATGTGAACACGATGGCTGCGACTTCGGGCTCGTTCGCGCGGATCTCCAGAATGGCGTCGTCGAGCTCGCGTGCCGACCGGAGCGGCCAGAACTCCGAGCCGAGCTCCACCATCGCGTCTGCGCCGGCGGGCTCAGCGGCATCGGGGCCGCGCAGGTTGATGGTCGCAAGCCGCTGCGTTCGCTGAAACTCCACGGTGAGCGTGCTGTATTCGACGCCGTTCTCCGAGCGCTCGCGCTGCAGCGGCGTGAGAGCAATGCCTTTGGCGTCTTTCGGACGTCGCGAGCGCGCGGCAAACTCCTTTGCCCGTTCGCGCACCGCCTGTTCCAGTTTCGAGCCTGAAACCACCTCGTCCACCAGGCGCCAGTCCACCGCGCGCCTTCCCTTGACGCCCTCCTCGGTCGTGCAGAAGACGTCGGCGCGATCGCGCCGCACCTTGCGCTTGTCGGTCACGCGGGTGAGCCCGCCGGTGCCGGGAAGTACCGCGAGAAGCGGCAGCTCCGGCAGCGATACCGCGGTCGAGCCGTCATCGATCAGCATGATGTGGTCGGCGGCAAGTGCGAGCTCGTAACCGCCGCCAGCGGCGGTGCCACTGATCACGCAGATGGTCGCGAGCCCGGAGGTCTCGCTCGCCTCCTCGATCCCGTTTCGCGTTTCGTTGGTGAACTTGCAGAAGTTGACCTTGTGCGCGTGGGTCGCGCCCGCGAGCATGCGGATATTGGCACCCGCACAGAATACCCGCGGCTTGCCCGAGCGCAGCAGAACAACCTTGACCGAGGGATGCTCGAAGCGCAGCCGCTCGATCGCGTCCGCAAGCTCGATGTCGACGCCGAGATCGTAGGAGTTGAGCTTGAGCTCATAGCCTTCGAACAACGTGCCTTTCTCGTCCACGTCCATCAGCAATGTGGCAACATCACTGTCGATCTCGAGCTTCCAATGCCGATATTTCGCCGGCTCGGTCTGGAAATCGATCCGCGTCTTGCCGTTGCTCAACTTGCGATCTGTATCAGCCATTTGCTCCTCGCTTCAGCTCGCGACTGATTGGGCTCGTTCCTCAAAGACAATGCCTTCCCGGTGATCGCGCAGAAGCCGATTGCAGAAATCGGCAACTGCGCGCAGCGTCGGCCCCGGTGCCTCGCGGTGCGGAGCGTGGCGCGTCTTGGGCAGAAGCACGACCTCAACCGGGCAGTAACACTCCTCCTGTGCAAGCTCTATCTGCCGCACCGTGCCGTATTGATCATCTTCGCCCTGCACGATCAGGATCGGCACGCGGATATGAGCAAGCTCCTCCGTGAGATCGAGCTTGCGGAATTCGGGGTCGAGCCAAGGATCGCACCAGTTGTGGAATGCGTTGTCGGGATCCGCATGGATGCGGGCAAGTTTCGCGCGCAGGCTTCCTTGCCCGAAGGCCGACTTGGCGCGCGCGATCTCGGCCAAGCCCATGTCCTCGGTGACGAAGTGGGGAGCGATCAGGACGAGCCCGCGCACGCGATGATCCTGGATGCTGCCCGCATAGATCGCGGCGATGGAGGCGCCATCGCTGTGGCCGAGGAGCAGCCCGCGGCGGAAATCCAAGGCTTCGAGCACGCGCGGGAGCACAAGGCGGGCCTCCTCGTGCATGAAGGAGACCGAACGCGGCAGCTTCGAGGGCGAGGAGCCGCCATAGCCCGCGCGCGAGTAGGAAAAGACCCCGGCGCCAGTCGCCGCTGTAAGCTCCTGCGCAAAGCTCCCCCACACGTCCATCGAACCAAGCCCTTCGTGCAGCAGCACAATGGTTGGCGCCGTTTGTGGGCGTGGTCCGTGGAAGCGGTATTCGAGCCGCATGTCGCAGAGATCAAGAACGCCCTGGTCTAAAACTCTCATTGCTCGACCCAACGCTGCGCGAGCTGGAGCAGTTTCTCGCAGCTCTGTCCGATCGTGTCGTCCGAAGTATCGAGGGTCGCCTCTGCGCGCGCGTAATCGGCCCCGCGTGCTTCCAAGATGGCGATCAAATCCGCCATCGCTTCCCGATTATGTGCCATCGGTCGAAAGTCGCCTTGACCCATCACCCGGACCATGTGCTCCTGCGGCCGCGCCTTGACCCATACCGTGTGCGTGCGGCGAAGAAGCAGCGCGAATGTTTCTGCGTCCGAAACGATGCCGCCCGCAGCAGCAATCACCGCGGCCTCGTCCTCCGCGATGACGCGATCGAGACAGGCGCGCTCGTAGCGACGAAAAGTCGGCAGCCCGGCCATCTCGATCAGATCGGAAATGCTCGCGCCATAGGCCTGCTCGACCAGACGGTCGAGCTCGACAAATGGAAACGCAAGCGCGTCGGCCAAGCTGCGGCCAAGGGTCGATTTCCCGGCGCCGCGAAGCCCGATCAACGCGATCCGCCGAGCCCTGTCAGGCCTCGCGCTTTCGCCTGCGCGGGCTTCGATCAGCTCGGCAATGACGGGGAGCTCGCTCGCCGGCGCGCGCCCCAGCACATCGAGAATGCGAGTGAGCGCAACGGGCCGACCGCTGGCCCGAGGCAACAGGTCGATGATGGGGAGCTCAAGTGCATTCGCGATCGCACTGAGCATGATCACGGAAGGGTTGCCCCGTTCGGCCTCGATCTGGGCCAAGTAGCGCTCCGACGCGCCGGATGCGTGCGCCAGCTGCCGCCGCGTCATTCCGCGCCTGGCGCGCGAGAGGCGAACGAGACGTCCGACCTCGCCCGCCACGCTTTCGGGAGGGGTGACCTGCGGCCGGCGCTCGGAATCTGCCTTGAGCTCGGACATGGCGCGAAGGAACGGCGATATCGGCATATGCACTATAATGCATGCAATATAATGCATGTCCCGGCGGAGTCAATCCGCCCCCCCTGAAGGACAAGGCTCAGCTTGGAAATGGCAGTCGAGGGCAGAGGGGCTAGCGCATCAACGCGATGAAGAAGACGTATCACCGATCCAGCAGCGGGTCGCGGACAATGATTTTTTCGGCGTACAGAGTGTCAATCTCGGCATCCGAAAGGCCCAACATTTCGCACAGCACGGCTTCGTTATGCTCGCCCAACATGGCGGCTGCGACTGGGCCCTGATCAGACCAGCCCGAGAACTTGACCGGCAGCCCCGGGATGTCGAACTCCCCGATGGCGCGGTCCTTCACCCGCCGTACGGTGCCGCGCTGGCGCAGATGCGGATGCTCCATGGCCTCGCGCAGCGTGAGCACCGGCGCACACGCGACGCGCTGCGCCTCCAGCGCTGCGATCGCGGCGTCGCGATTCGGAAACGTGCCGAGCCATTGCTCAATAATATCTCTGAGCGCCTCCTTGTTGTCCCGGCGCGCACGCGCGCTTGCAAAGCGTGGATCCTTTAGCAACTCGGGCATGCCCAGGGCCGCGACGCACTGCGTCCACTGATAGGGCATCACCATGATGGCGATGAACTCATCGCCCCTGCAGCGGAATATTCCGGTGGGTCCGCCGTCCGGATGAAGCGAGCCCGCGCGTCTCGGCGCAAATGAAGGCCCGCGCAGGGACGACTTGGGTACATTCACTTCGTGCATGTGAAAATAAGTGTCGATGAGCGAGCAGTCGATGTGCTGGCCTTCGCCGGTGCGCTCCCGATGCAGCAGCGCGAATCCGATCGCCATGGCGGCACTCATTCCCGTTGCGCTGTCGCCGATCGCGGTCGTGAATTGCGCCGGGCCGCGGTCCGCTTCGCCAATCGTATCGGTGATGCCGGCGTAGGCCGCCGCGATATAGTCGAAGCCGGGCTTCTGGCTCAGCGGACCGGTTTGGCCCGCGAGTGAGATCGAGCACATGATCAGTGCGGGATTGAGCGCTCGCAAGTCTTCATATCCGAGCCCGGCGCGTGCCATCACCCCCGGCGCGAAATTCTCGACCACCACGTCGACTTTGCGCGCCAGTGCTCTGATCAGGTCGCGCCCGCGCGCCTGCTTGATGTCGACCGCCAGGCTCTTCTTCGAATGATTGTGCTGGAAGTAATAGGTGCTTTGCGAGCACGTCTTGAGCTTGTCTTCGCGCGGCTTGTCGCCGGAGGCACGGCCACGGTCGCCAAAGGGCGCAAGCTCTACCTTGATCACGTCCGCTCCGAGCTCGGCCATGATCCGCGTGCAAGTCGGGCCGGCGACGAACTGGGTGACGTCCAGTACGCGATAGCCGGTGAGCATCGGCGCCTTCGCACTCATTGCGCGCGGGCTCAGGCAGCCGATGCTGGCGCACCAGTCGCGAGGCCGGCTTCGGTCAGGCGCTGCTCGATCAGGCCCAGGCGATCGTGGCCCCAGAATGGCTCGCCATGGAAAATAAAAAATGGCACGCCAAAGACGTGGTCTGCTGCCGCCTCCTGCTGGCAGCGCTCATAAAGCTCACGACCTTCGCCAGCAAGGTAGCCGAAATAATCCCGTTCGGGCAGGCCGATCCGGGCGAGCAACTGCGCCACCGCCGCGGGCTGGTCTGCCTCGAATTCGCGCAGGAAGAAATGCTTGAAAGCCGCGCGGCCGTATTCAAGGAACCGGCCGTGCCTTTGCGCGAAAAGGCCGCCGATGGCAGCGGGTGTAGTGTCGTAGATTTTCAAGGGGCCGCGTATCCACAACCCGCGCGGCTTCGCGAAACGGCGTGCGTCCATGTAGGAGTATCTGACCTTGTACTCGGAATAGATGCTGCGCTCGCCCTTGCCTTTGACTCGCAGCTGAAACGGGATCCAGCGCACCCGCACATTGAAGCGCTCCGCGAGCGCCATGCCCGGATCGAACGCGAGGTAGGCGTATGGGCTCTTGAAGTCCGAGTACATTTTTATTTCGTCGCGCTGTTCGCCTGGCGAGCCTTGCATTGCCGTTCTCCTGGAGCTGACGCGCATGCGTACGCCCGAAGAGGCCGGCTGTCGAACTTTTTGGAGCGATCCCAGGGATGTCGGTTTGGCTCGCCTGCAACAAGCTAATGCAGAAGCTGGTGGGCTGCGGCTGATGCAGGCTCACTCGGAGCGTTATGGCATCTGGTCGGGCCCTTCCCGTTCCGTTTGGACTTGCGCAGAAGCGCGACACTGTCCTGCAGCTTGTCTTTGAGCGTTCGACTGAGTCGCGACTCGAGCAGCGCCAGCACCGCCGCTTCCTCCGGGCTAAGCGTCGGGAGATCGTTGCGAAGCTCGTCCTCGATTGTGGCCTTGACCTGCAGCAGCAAATCGCCCTCGGCATACGCCTGCAGGATCTCCGGGTGCACATAGCATTTTCGACATATCGTGGCTGTATTGCCAAGGCGAGCCGCCACGCGCTCGATTGCGCTTTTCACATTCTTTTTGAAGGCTGCCTTGCTGTCGAAGGCCTGCACCTCCTGAAGCGCGACAGCCGCCAGAACCGTTCCGTGCCAAGTCCGGAAATCCTTGGCGGTAATGTCACGGTGGGAGATCTCCTTGAGATACGCGTTGACATCCGAGGATGTCACGTCGTGCGGAACGCCGTCTTCATCGAAGTACTGAAACAGTTCCTGACCCGGAAGATCCTGGCACGCGCGCACAATCTTGGCGATCCGGCGATCCTTGACCTGCAGCCGCCAGGGCTTGCCGCTCTTACCCTTGAAATGGAATTTCAGCTGAGCCCCGTTCACCTCGACGTGGTTATTCCGCAGGGTCGTCAGCCCGTAGCTCTTGTTCTCCTTGGCATAGCTGTCGTTCCCCACGCGGATGAGCGTCGTCTCCAAAAGATGCACAATGGTGGCAAGCACGTTTTCACGGGAAAGCCCCTTACGTGCCATGTGCTGGGCCAGCGTTCGGCGGATCGCCGGCAGGCTCTTTGCAAACTCCACCATGTGCTCGTATTTCGTGCTCTCGCGCAGTTCGCGAAACGAGGCATGGTAGCGATACTGCTTTCTGCCCCGGGCATCGCGTCCCGTTGCCTGGAAGGTGGCCGGCGGACTTGGCGCAGACCCACACATCCGTCCAGGCGGGTGGGATGGCCAGCTTGCGGATACGTTTGATCGTCCTCTCATCCCGGACTTTGCTGCCCTGCAACGTAACGTAGGAGAAGCCGCCTCCGGCTTTCTTTCTGCGAATACCCGGTTCCTCGTCGCTCACATAGACAAGGCCCGCGCTCTCGGCAGCATCCTGAGGATCGGGAATGCCGATAGGTGCAGGCGTCGAATCCGGGATCATGAAGAAGTTGCCTCTGGCAACCCAATTGCGTGGACAGCTGTAAGTTCCAGCGCAACTCGTCGCATTGGCGGCAATGGATGAGGCTGTCCCAACGTTGGCGCGACATGCGCTGGACGAAATGTCCAAACAGAGCGTCAGACGGTTTGTCGTGAGCGCTGCCATTGCGCGCACAGTTGAGAAGGGAACCCACGCCCATAAATGACGTTCGCGCTGCATGGCTTCCGACTTTGGTGCATTGGATGGGTCCGCCGTGGTTTATCCCGGCTCATCGCGGCTGCCGGCCAAGGCAGAGACCGAAGCGAACAGACTGAGCACCTGAGCCTGAGCGATATTACGGGTGATGAAGACGAGCCGGGTCGCGCGCTCGCCGTCGGGCCACGCGGTTAGCTCGATCGGCGGGTGCGCGAGGTGCTGCACGACCTGGACCATCACCGGCCCGCGGCAGCCCTCGACATGGAGGAAGCCCTTCACCCGCAGGAGATCGGGACCGCGCAGCGCGATGAGCGTTTCCATCGCCCGTGCGAAAACATCCCACGCCATCGGCGTGGCATCGCTGATGACGAAGCTTGCGATTCCGTCGCTGTGCTCGGCTTCGGCGACAAAGCCGAAACGCCCCGCAGGCTCGCTAGCCTCTGTCCCGAGAAGGCAGCGGGGATCGAGATCGCCCGCAACGGCGAGATCAATCGGCGCGCGCGCATTGAGCTGACGCAGGTGTTCGATCAGGCGGTCGATCGCGTGTGCGGAGACAAGGTCCGCCTTCGACACTACCAGGCGATCGGCGAGGATCGCCTGCTTTCTCGCTTCCGCCGACCATGCAAGCGTATCGAGACCGGCAACGGCATCGACCATGGCCAGCAGCGCCTCGACGTGAAACTCGCCGCCGAGCGCGCGATCGGTCGCGAAGGTCTGCAGGATGGGGCCGGGATCGGCGAGCCCGCTGGTCTCGATCAATATGCGCGTAAATAGCGGCACCCGCCCCTGCTCGCGCTCGGCGACAAGCCCGCGCAGCGCGATCTGAAGATCGGAGCGGGTGTTGCAGCACAGGCAGCCGTTGCCAAGGAGCGTGACCTGGTCGCTGATGCTGCGTACGAGCGCGTCATCTATGCCGGCACTGCCGAACTCGTTGATCACGACGGCAGTGCCTTCCCCTTCCGGAGTGTTCAGGAAGCGCCGCAGCAGGGTCGTCTTGCCCGCGCCGAGGAATCCCGTGACGATGGTCACGGGAACGCGCGCGCCGCGTGCACGCTTGAGCCTGCGTCCGAACCGTCCCGCCTCGCGGGAAGGAAAGATGTCGAGCATCAGCTGACTGCAGTAGTCCGTAGCCCGCATGAGCGCAGCGATATGCGGGCCACCACTCAGGCGCCGTGCTCCCGGATGGCGCTTCGCTTATCCGGGCTACAAGCGCGACTCAAAAATCCATCTCCAGGATGTAAAGGCCTCCGATGTGACGATCGACAGTGTAGACGATCTCCCGCTCGTCCACGAATACATCGTTGAGCTGGATGGTGCCGGTCGGCGCCATCGGCGGGGCTGGGGGCACGAACACGCCGATCTCCTTGGGCTGGTAGGCATTGGAGATGTCGTAGGCGCGCAAGCCGCCGTTGAAGAAGGTGCCGAGCACGATCTGGTCCGAGTGCCACGCGGTCGGCAGCGGCACGTTCTCGTGAATGTTGTGCGCGCCGAAACGGCCGGCGGCGGCGAAGGGCCTGTAATCTGGCATCGGGCAAGTGGCGATCGGAACCAGGTTGCTCTCTTCGCGCGCGTCAAGCACCCAGATGAGCTTCGGCCAATCCTTCGCGTTGTTCTCCGTAGACTCGTCGGTGACCAGCATGAGACCACGATCGAACAACGGCATCACGGTGTGCATGAACCCGGTATAGGGCGGCGAGTTGGTCCACTGCGACAGTTTCTTGGGACTGGCCTTGTCGGAGATGTCGAGGACAAACATCCCGCCATCGATGTAGGCGAGATAGCAGCGGTCCCCCCGCTGCGGATAGACGTTGGTGTTGTGCGCCCGGTGCCCCTTATCCAGCGGGTGGCGCGGCGGCGGCATCACGTTGTCGCCCTGGCGAGTGCCCGGCATCCACCAGCGGCCGACCTCGACGGGCTTCGACGGGTTGCGCACGTCGATGCAGCGATAGAACTGGTCGTCAAGGGGATGCGTCGGCACAAAGTCAGGCGCGCCCGAAGCCGTGTGCACGTACTCGCCATCGCAAAACCACAGCTGATGCACGCCGCGCGAGGTGGGCCCCGAGCAGTCGAAGAACGAGATCGACTTCGGCTTCTCCGGGACGGAAATATCGAACAGCTCGAAGCCCGCCGGTTGTGCCCCCTTCTTCTGCGTCTGGTACGCGACCGCCATCAGGTTTCCGCAGGTCTCGAGCGAGTTCGAGCGCATCTGGGAATGCGCCAGATCCGTCTGCACCACCACTTTCGGCTGGCGCGGATCGGAGACGTCGACGGCTGTAAAATTCTTCGGCGCGCTCTCATGCGCGAGCCAGAGAATGCGCCGGCCGTCGGGCGCGATCTGGATCGACATGCCTTCGCCCATGCCGCCGAATCCGTCGAGCGCATGCTGGGCGATCAGCTTGAAATTCCAAGTGATGGGCTGATACGCGCCCTTCTGCACCGGGCTCTGTTCGGCAACGGCCATGAGCTGCTCCTTGAATCAATCGGCGCTATCAGCGGCCTTTGTCCATCAATCAAGCCGCGGCGCCTTGCTCTGGTCGGAATGGCGGAAATCCCCCTCGCGCGCAAGAGAACCCCGCATCGTGCCGCAAGCCAAACGCTCGCTGGCATGTAGCTGCGGGTTTGAAACCCGCACTGCGGTGGGGAACCATTCCGACCCTTCCTCGTTTGAACTCCTAACAAGGGCAGAAAGGAAAAAGCCATGAGAACCACGATGCTTGTCGTGGCGGCAGTTGCCGCGGTGATCACCGCGCCGTCGCTCACCGTTACCGCCAGCGCGGACGAGGTTCAGGTCGGACCTCCCGGCGTTCGCGTTGAGGAACACCGCGGTCCGGCCGTGATCGAGGAACATCGCCGTCCCGGCGTCGTCATCGAGGAGACGGAAGGGCGCAGGCGCGGCGATTGCGTCACCCATTCCGAGAGCACGACCCACAACGGCGCGACCGTGACGCAGAAAGACCGGGACTGCGCCCGCTGAACTGCTTCGGGGTCCTGCTGGTAAAATGGCTCCCTGCGGAGCCATTTTCATTTTCAGAACAGAGAGGTCATCGTAGGGGCGGTTTGAAACCGGCGTGCGCAAGCATTTATAGGTACACGTAGAAACAGCAGCTCTCGCCGGGCTATGCCCGGAACGGTAAGAAAGGTCGGCGCTAAAGGGAGGACTGCCGATGGCTCGGAGAGCGGGAAGCGCCGACCTGCCGTTGCACGGTGGCCATGTGCCGAGATGGCTTGCGGACCGCATGACGCGCCTTGGAGCGGTGACGTGCGAAGCGATCGTCCATCACTACGGCCGGGACGAGCTCCTGCGCCGCCTCGCTCATCCCTTCTGGTTCCAGGCATTCGGAGCCGTGATGGGGATGGATTGGCACTCCTCCGGCATCACCACCAGCGTGATCGGCGCTCTCAAGCGCGGGCTTGCGCCGTTGCAGCGGGAGCTTGGGATTCACGTCTGCGGCGGGCGCGGGCGGCATTCGCGGCAAACTCCGCAGGAGCTCGTCGCCATCGGGGAGCGGACAGGGTTCGACGGGGCGGCGCTGGCGCAGGCGAGCCGGCTCGTGGCGAAGGTCGACAGCGCTGCCGTTCAGGACGGGTTCGAGCTTTATCTGCACGGGTTCATCGTCACCGATGACGGTCGCTGGGTGGTTGTCCAGCAGGGCATGAACGGCGATCGCCGACAGGCGCGCCGCTACCATTGGCTCTCCGAGGGGCTCACGAGCTTTGTCGATGCGCCGCATGCCGCCATCGCAGGACCCGGCCAAGGCGAGATCATCAACCTCACCGATCGGCGCGCCAACCGATCGCGGCGCGAGCAGATTGAGCTGCTCGCATCCAGGGGAGCGGACGGAATCCTCCGCGAGCTCGCGAAGCTCGAGCCCGCTGCTGCGAGCCCCGCTGCTGCGCAGCCGAGCCAAGCCCTGCTACCTCACCTCGTCATGCCGGCGCATCACGATGTGCGCGCGAGCGACGTCAACGCGCGCCGCCTGCGCGGCAACCTGGCCGCCGCAGCCGATCGTGGGCCGGCGGACTTTGCGGACCTCCTGCTTACCCCAGGCATGGGCGCGCGCACCGTACGCGCGCTCGCCATGGTCGCCGAAGTCGTCCATGGAGCGCCCTATCGCTTCAGCGATCCTGCGCGGTTCTCATTCGCGCACGGCGGCAAGGATCGACATCCCTTCCCGGTGCCGCTCAAGGTCTATGACGAAACCATCCGGGTGCTGAAGTCCGCGGTGCGCAAAGCGAGGCTCGGGCGCGAAGAAGAGCTAGCCGCGTTGCAGCGGCTCGACGCGCAGGCGCTCACGCTTGAGCGTCATGCCGAGAGCTTCTCCCCGGAAGCCCTCATCGCGCACGAGCGCAGCGAGTCCCACGCGTATGGCGGTCGCAGCGTGTTTGGATGGGAGCAAGTCCCCGCGCCGGCGATGGCGGGCGGCGATAGCGAGTCTGCAAGCCAAGGCGATGCGTCGGACAGTGATTTCTCATGTCGTCACGCCCCCTGCAGCGCGGCGTGACGGCGAGTGCCCCGCCTGCCGACCTCCGCAAGAAGGTCAAGACTGCGCTCGACGAGAACAGGCTTCTGATCCTCGGCGCCCAGGTCCTGTTCGGTTTCCAGCTCAATGGCGTGTTCCAGGAAGCTTTCGCCCAGCTTTCCTACCGGTCCCGGCTCCTCAACTGCTCCGGTCAACTGTTGATGGCGCTCGCCATCGCGCTGCTTATTGCCCCCTCGATGCAGCACCGCATCGTCGAGGGCGGGCAGGACACCAACCGCATACTTGCGGTGGCAAGCTGTTTTGCCGGAATGGCGCTGCTGCCGTTCGGAGCAAGCCTGGGGATGAGCGTCTACATCGTGTTCGACCACCTGTTTGGCCCTACGCCGGCGCTCGCCGCCGGGGTGATCTTCTGCATCCTCGCGGGTGTTTGCTGGTATCTGCTGGAGGCGATCGTAAGATTGCCCTACGGGACTGATCACATGCCGATTGAAGAAAAACCCACGCCTTTGTCCACCAGGATCGAGCAGCTGCTCACGGAGGCACGCGTGATCATTCCGGGGGCACAGGCGCTGCTCGGATTTCAGCTCACCGTGACGCTGACGCGCGCCTTCGAGCAGCTTCCCGCAAGCTCGCGGCTCATTCATGTCGGTGCGCTGTGCGCCGTCGCCTTGTCGGTCGTCCTGCTGATGACGCCTGCTGCCCTGCACAGGATCTCGTTTGCCGGGGAGGACACCGCGGCGCTGCTCAAGCTGGGCTCCTGGCTCGTGCTGGCTGCCACGGTCCCTTTGGCCATCGGGATCGCCGGCGACCTTTACGTCGCCAGCGCCAAGGCCGCCGAGTCTCGTGTCCTTGGTGCCACAATCGCGCTTGCGGCATTCCTTATCCTTGTCGGCCTCTGGTACGTGCTGCCCCTGCTCATTCGCGGCCGCCTACAGCATACGTGAGGTGCGAAACGCCAACAGCTCGCGTAGGCCGCTGGGTCCCGCGTCTCGTTACGTTCGGGCCAAGAGGCCCTCACTTCACGTGCCCGGGACACGAGGCCCGTGTCCCGGTCGATGGCTTGACCCGGGGAAGAGCCGGGACCAGGGGGGGCGGCGTGGCGTTGTGATAGCGCTCTGCCTTGGAGGAATGTATGAAGCTCGCCGAGGTGCAGCATGCATATGGCACGATCCAAGCTTCAGTCGTCCGGCACTCCGCCGCCTGATCATCTAGGCGTCGTTCGCCACGACTGGACGCGAGCGGAGCTGCGCGGGCTGCTTGCGCTTCCGTTCCCGGAACTGATATTTCGCGCGCAGAGCGTTCACCGCCTGCACTTCGACCCGTGCGAGGTGCAGGTCTCCACGCTCCTTTCCATCAAGACCGGCGGCTGTCCGGAAGATTGCGCCTACTGTCCTCAGGCCGCCCGCTACCACACCGGCGTGAAGGCGGAGAAGCTCATGCGCCTCGACAAAGTCGTCGCGCAGGCGAAAGCGGCCAAGGCCGCCGGCGCGAGCCGGTTCTGCATGGGCGCGGCGTGGCGAGAGCCGAAGGACCGCGATCTCGATTCCGTCTGCGCGATGGTGGCAGAGGTCAAAGCGCTCGGGCTCGAGACCTGCGCGACCCTCGGCATGCTCACGCAAGCGCAGGCGCAGCGCCTCAAAACCGCGGGGCTCGATTACTACAATCACAACCTCGATACCTCCCCCGAGTACTATGGCGCGATCATCACCACGCGCACCTACCAGGATCGGCTCGATACGCTCGAGCACGTGCGCGTGGCCGGCATGCGCGTGTGTTGCGGCGGCATCATCGGCATGGGGGAGAGTATCGAGGACCGCGCAGAACTCATTGTAACGCTCGCAAATCTGCCCGTGCACCCGGAGAGCGTGCCCATCAATAGGCTGGTCAGGGTTGAAGGCACGCCGCTCGCGCGCGAGCCCGAGAGCGACGCAATCGCGTTCGTGCGCACCATCGCTGCGGCGCGCATCGCCATGCCGCGATCCATGGTGCGCCTTTCCGCCGGCCGCGAGGAGATGAGCGAAGAGACCCAGGCGCTGTGCTTTCTCGCCGGCGCCAACTCCATCTTCTATGGGCCGAAGCTGCTCACTACCCCCAACCCCGGGCACGATCGCGATCAGCGCCTGTTCGCGAAGCTCGGCCTCACGCCGATGTGTTAACACATGGGTGCGGCCTGAAACCTTCTGATGGAGAAATGCATGCGACATTTCGCGACGCTGCTGGCCCGCTGTGTGAGCGCAATCGTCCTCGCATCGGCCGGATCGGAGGCTTGGGCGGCTGACCATGTGACGGTCGCAACCGACTGGTCACCGCACGGGATGGTATCGGGCCTGCTCCTCGCCAAGCAGAACGGCGCCTTTGCGGCGGCCGGTCTCGACGTCGATGTGCTCGACGGCAAAGGCTCGACCACAACGGTGCAGCAGGTGGCGGCGGGCCAGCTTGATATCGGCTTCGGCCAGCTCAGCAGCATGGCTGCGGCCGTCGCCAACGGCATTCCCGTTATGTCGATCATGGGGTTGGTGCAGGCCGGCGACAACGGGCTGATGGTTCCGGTGGACAGCGGCTTGAAGACGCTCAGCGACCTCAAGGGCAAGCGGATTGCCGTCGCCGCGGGGGCGGCTTCGACGACCTTCTTCGATGCGTTTCTCAAGGCGGGCGGCACATCGCGCAGCGATTTCAACATCATCAACGTCGATACCACGGCGCTCACAAGCACCTACGTTACCGGCGCGGCTGATGCCGTGCTCACGACCGTGGCATGGTCAAAGCCGCAGGTCGATGTTGTGCGGCCGTCACGCCCGATTTTCTTTTCCGATGTAGGTCTCCTCATCCCGGGTTATGGGCTGATCGTCCGCAAGGAAACCGTCGATACCAAATCCGACATCTTGAAGCGATTTGTCGAGGTTCAGCAGAAGACCTGGGTCTATATCTTTGCCGGACACGAGCAGGAGGCGATTGACGCGATCCTCGCGCAGCGCCAGGGCATGCGGCTCGACGGAGCGATCATGCTTGCGCAATTGAAGGGTTTCATGCCGCTTTTCGAAACGCCTGCGACCAAGGGCAAGCCGATGGGCTGGCAGGCGGAAACCGACTGGCAAAACACGTTGCGTGTCATGCGCGAAGTCGGCATGGCAAAGGCGGGCATGCAGCCCGCGGACATGTACACCAACACGTTCATCTCGGACCAGATCGGTCGAGCCAAATGAATGTCGTGCACGGCGCGTTGCGCTCGGCGCCGGCTGCAAGCAAACGACAGCCGTTCCTCGAGATCAAGAATGTCGCCAAGACCTATGGCTCGGTCCGCGGTGACGTTCCTGCGCTTAGCGATATCAATCTTACGATCGGCGTCTGTGAGTTCATCAGCATTCTAGGGCCGAGCGGATGCGGCAAGACGACCTTGCTGCGCTGCCTTGCCGGGCTGGACCAGCCGAGCGCGGGCGTTATCTTGATCGCCTCGAAGGCCGTGTCCGGTCCACCCGACAATCTGGGGGTGGTGTTCCAGCGCGACGTTCTGCTGGAGTGGCGCACCGTGTTGCAGAACGTGCTGCTGCCGGTAGAGGTCTATCGGCTCAACCTGCAGGAATGGCGGCAGCGCGCGCTGCAATCATTGGCGATGCTGGGCCTTGCCGGTTTCGAGCATCGCTACCCCTGGGAGCTGTCGGGCGGTATGCGCCAGCGCGTCGCCATCTCCCGCGCATTGCTGCTCAACCCAACCCTCCTGTTGATGGACGAACCTTTCGGCTCGCTTGACGCAATGACGCGCGACGAGCTCAATCTCGAGCTGCAACGGATCTGGATGGCAGACAGCAAGACGGTCGTCTTCGTCACCCATTCGATAACGGAAGCGGTCTTCCTCGCCGATCGGGTGGTGGTGATGTCGCGCTCGCCGGGCCGCATCGTCGATATCATAGACGTTGATCTTGCGCGCCCGCGCGATCTGGCCATCCGCGAAACAGCCGAGTTTGCGCGGCTGTGCCGCGGCGCACGCCTGCTGTTCGAACAGATGGGGCTCATGCGCGGCAGTGTACGTGCGTGAGCGCCGGCACGCTTGAGGCACTGGCATGTCAAATCAAACGCTGCGAACGGTTGCGGTCATCGCCGGATTCCTGCTGTTCTGGGAGGCGGCGTGCCGGCTGTTCAATCTTCCCACCTATTTCCTGCCTGCACCCTCGCTGGTGCTTGCGGAGATCTGGGCCGAGCCGCGCTGGTATCTGCAGCACTGCGGCTACACGTTGTTCACGACAGCGCTCGGATTCGGGCTTGCGGTGGTGGTCGGCGTGATCGCCGCCGTCGGCATCACGTACTCGAAGCTGCTGGAGAACACGCTTTTCACCCTGCTCGTATCGCTGAACAGCGTGCCGAAGATTGCGCTCGCGCCGCTCTTCATCATCTGGCTCGGCACGGGCGCCAAATCGAAGGTGGCTATCTCGTTTCTGATCGCGATATTCGCCATCGTGGTGGATACGGTTCTTGGGTTGCGATCCGCCGATCCCGGCGCGCTGGATCTGATGAAAACGATGCGCGGCTCGGCGATGCAGATTCTGTTCAAGATCCGGGTACCGGGCGCTTTGCCGCACATGTTCGCAGGAATGAAAGTAGCCATCTCGCTGGCGCTCGTCGGCGCGATCGCCGGCGAATTCGTAGCGTCGCAAGAGGGCCTGGGCTTTGTGATCATGCAGTCGCAAGGCATGTTCCAGACGGTGCGCGTGTTTGCGGCGATATTGCTGCTCGGCATTGTCGGGACGGTGCTGTTTGTCCTGGTCGATGTCGTAGAGCGCCTGGTTTGTCCCTGGCACGTCTCGCACCGGCTCGAGCAGGCCGAGCTGACAGTCCGCGTCCGCTGCTAGCAGGAAGACGCCAATTGGCGTCCGTGTCGCGCATTATCCATAGCGTAAGGTTTTACCGCAGCACGGGATCAACTGGCGTCTATACTGCAGACGAGTGGACGCTCGAGGTAACCGGAGTGCGTGCGATGCGTTGTATGGCGTGCGGGGCTGAAATGATCCTGGTGAACGTGCTCCAGGACGACACGATGGCAGTTCCGGGCTTCGAGCACCAAACCTTCAGATGTTCGGAATGCCAGGACCTGGAGCAACGTTTGGTATTCACGAAACAGGATCGCGAGGGCGACACTGGGCTCGTGCCCGAGCAGACGGTGCAATCGGTCGTGACTGCATCAGCAGCACAGGATCAGCACGTTGCCGCTTCGGCTCTTTTGACCGTTTCGGTGGAGTCCCCCCAGACCGTACCGGTCGAGCCAACCCAAACAGCGGCGGTGGAACTGACGGAAACAGCTCCGACTGAAACGACAGTGCCGCAAACGACTCAAATGGTGCCCGTAGAACCCACGATGCAGAACCCTACCCTGCTACGGCCCCAGATGACTGTTTGGGCGAAAGCACTCGAGAAGCTCCACACCTTCAAGCAGCGGGCGATCGAGACCGAGCGGCGTGCACAGTTCAATCGCGTCTGGGACGGCTTCCGTTGGGTTTCCCCATCTTCGGCATCGTCCGAGGCAGAAAGCCATGTGTGCCTCGACGAACCGGTGCGGTCCCCCAGCGAGCCGCGATAAGAAGGGCGGCAGGGGCAAAGCAGATCGGTGGCCGGTTGAGGGCGCAGGGTGACAGAGTGAATTGTCGCGGCATCTTGTCAGAGCTGGATTTGTATCTTCCGATCCTCAGTGGATCGCCACGGCGGTGCGCGGCATCAGCGCGCCGCGGTGACGGATCACTTGGCCCGCGAACCTATGGGCGGCAGCAGCCGCCTGCGTCGGCCGCTCGCCGGAGAGCCGCGCGGCAATGTAGGCGGCGTTGAAGCCGTCACCGGCAGCAGTACGGTCGACCGGCACCAGCACCTCCGGCACCGGTATCAGCTCGGCCTTCCCGCCCGCAGCCAACAGCGCGCTGCTCGGGCCGTTTTTCACCACGATCTCGGCAATGCCGAAAGCTTGCAGGCGTGCAACCGTCGCTTCGGGACTGGGATCCCCCCACAGCACCGCCTCATCGTCATAGGTGGGAAGCGCGATGTCCACGCGCTTCAATGTTTCGATGAACACGGTGCGAGCCCGCGACAAGTCTCCGCGCCAGCCACGCGGCCGGAAATTGCCGTCGAACGCGATCTTCGCGCCCTTTCCTCGAATCGTTTCCAACGTCGCAAGAAAACGGCCAATCCCGACATTGGAATAAAGCGACAGGGTGATGCCTGAGAAATAGACGAGATTTGCCTTCGCCAGCCCTTCGGCAAGGGGCGCCCAGTGCGGCAGCTCGAACAGATCACGCACGGGCGCTTCGCCGCGCCATTCATAGGACTGACGCGCGCCGGAGGCATCGGTGTCCAGCACGGCAAGCCCAGGCAGCCTTCCGCGAATCCGCAGCATCAAATCGCTTGCAATCCCCTCGGCGGTAGCGAGAGCAACAACCGCGTCGGAATACGGATCCTCGCCGAGCGCGGTGACAAAAGCGGTCGCGACCCCGGCGCGCGCGAGATAGACGGCGACGTTGAACGTATCGCCCGCGTAGTCCAGCCTGAAACGGCCTTCATCGCCGCGCGCAAGCTCGATGATGACTTCGCCGACGACGGCGACCCGGGGTTTCTGCTCGCTCATTGCCGGCCGCACCATGTCATGGGACGATCACAAAAGCTGACTGCGACGACGTAGGCAGGATCAGATTAGCCGAAAGGCCTAGCCCCGCCGACATGCTTCGCCGCGGATTCTCGCTTGCCTTCCCGGCCTTGCCCCCGCCCCGAACGATGCAATTCCTCCTTGCGAACGCGCTGGGGGCTTCGGAATTTTCCGGCCCAATAGACGCAATGCTGCCATGGACGGACGGCAATGTAATATTGTAACAACACCCCCGTCACCGGGTCCACGTGAGCAGGTTCCATGCCCACCCAGCTTCCCCACCAGCACGATCATCCGGGCCGGGGCCATCCTCCGGCACCGATCTCGCCCTCCATTCTGCGCCTCTCCGTTATGGAGAGGCTGGCGATCAGCGGCGCTTTGACGGTGCTTCTCTGGGCGGCAGTCATCTGGGCCATGAGGTAAGCCGATGGGCTGCGCCTTGCAGTTTCGCGACGTCACGCTGGGCTATGATCGGCATCCCGCCGTACATCATCTCAACGGCGAAGTCGCGACCGGGGCGCTGATAGCCGTCGTCGGCCCGAACGGCGCGGGCAAATCGACCCTGTTCAAAGGCATCGTTGGCGTGCTCAAGCCGCTCGCCGGCCGTATCGATCGCGACGTTATTTCGCCGCAGGATATCGCCTACCTGCCGCAGGCGGCCGAGATCGACCGGTCATTCCCGATCAATGTCTATGATCTCGTCGCCATGGGATTGTGGCGGCGCACCGGCGCGTTCGGCGGGGTCGGACGCGAGGCGCGCGGGCTGATCGAGAGCGCGATCGCCGCGGTCGGAATGACGGGGTTCGAGGATCGCGCCATCGCAACCCTCTCCGGCGGTCAGACGCAGCGGATGCTGTTTGCGCGGCTGTTGCTGCAGGATGCGCGGGTGATCGTGCTCGACGAGCCATTCAATGCGGTCGACGCCAAGACCTCGGCCGACCTGTTCGGCTTGATCCAGCGCTGGCACGGCGAGAAGCGCACCGTGCTGACCGCGCTGCACGACATCGATTTCGTGCGCGCGAATTTCCCCGAAACGCTTCTGCTCGCACGCGAGCCGGTAGCCTGGGGCCGCACCGCAACGGTGCTCACGCCGGAGAACCTGCTGACGGCGCGCCGCATGTGCGAGGCGTTTGACGAGCATGCGGCGGCATGCGCGGAGGCAGTGTGATCTACGACTTCTTCATCGCCCCATTCACCGAGTTCGAGTTCATGCGGCGCGCGCTCGCCGGCGTCTTTGCATTGGCGCTCGGCGCGGGGCCGATCGGCGTATTCCTCATGCTCCGCCGTATGAGCCTCGTTGGCGATGCCATGGCCCATGCGATCCTGCCGGGCGCAGCCGTCGGATTTCTGCTTTCCGGGCTCAGTCTGTTCGCCATGACCGCGGGCGGCCTAATCGCAGGCGTCGTCGTCGCCCTGCTCACCGGCCTGGTCGCGCGCAACACCGAGCTCAAGGAGGATGCGGCGCTGGCGACATTCTATCTCCTCTCGCTTGCGATCGGGGTGACCATCGTGTCGCTCAAGGGCACCAATATCGATCTCCTGCACGTGCTGTTCGGCAACGTGCTCGCCCTCGATGACCAGACCCTCCTCCTGATCGCCGGCAATGCCACGCTCACCTTGCTGGTGCTCGCGCTGATCTATCGCCCGCTGGTGATCGAATGCGTCGACCCGGGCTTCATGCGCTCGGTGAGCCGCGCCGGCGGACCGGCGCATTTCGCGTTTCTCGCGCTGGTCGTCATCAATCTGGTGAGCGGTTTCCATGCGCTCGGCACATTGCTCGCGGTCGGGATCATGATGCTGCCAGCCGCCATCGGGCGCTTCTGGGCCCGCGACATCACCCAGATGATCGTGCTCGCAACCGCAAGCGGGGTCGCCGCCGGCTACGCCGGGCTGCTGCTGTCGTTCCACACCGGTGTCGCTTCCGGACCTGCGGTCATCCTCGTTGCGGGCGTGCTTTATCTCGGCTCACTCCTGTTCGGCCGGGTCGGCGGGCTCGTGCGCCAGCTCTTCCCCGGCCGCCATCTGGAAGCCTGACGCGATGCCCGGACTTTAGATGGCGATGCTCGATTGTGTGACGCGGGGTCGCGGCTCTCACCCGGGGTCAAGCCCGGGGTCGGCCGGAAAACGAGGCTCTCGTGTCCCGGACGAGCGAGCGCGGGACGGGGCACCCCCGTTGTCCGCGCGACTGAAGATCCGGGAGCCAGGGCCCACACGATCAGTTTGAAGAGCAGAGAGGAGGATTAATGCAAATACTTCGACAAAGGCTCTCGATCTCCTGGCCTGCTGTGATCGCAACCGGGCTTGCAGCGGCGCTGATGCTGGCGAGCCCCGCGTGGTCGCAGGAACCGCCAAGCGGCAGGCTCAAGGTCGTCGCCAGCTTCTCGATTCTCGGCGACGTCGTGAAAAACATCGGCGGCGAGCGGGTGGACGTGGCGACTTTGGTGGGGCCGAACGGCGACGCTCACGTCTATGCCCCTTCGCCCGCCGATGCGAGGAAGGTGGCGGAAGCCCGCATCGTATTCGTCAACGGGCTGGGATTCGAGGGCTGGCTGGACCGGCTGGTGAAAGCATCGGGCACCACGGCACCGATCGTTGTCGCGAGCCGCGGGGTGAAGCCGCTTGAGCGCGCGGAGGCGCATGAGCACGAGGGCGATCACGACCACGGCAAGCTCGATCCGCATGCCTGGCAATCCGTCGCAAATGCAAGACTCTATGTCGAAAACATCCGCGATGCATTGATCAGCATCGATCCCGCGGGCAAGGTGGCATACGAAGCCCAGGCGGGCGCCTATCTCGCCAAGCTCGACGCGCTCGATCATGAGGTGCACGATGCGATGGCCGGAATTCCGGCCGATCGCCGGCGCGTCATCACCAGCCATGCCGCCTTCGGGTATTTCGAAAGCGCCTATGGTATTGTGTTCATCGCGCCGCAGGGCGTCTCGAGCGAGGCGGAAGCGTCTGCCCGAGATGTTGCCGCAATCATCAGCGAGATCAAGAAACACAGGGCTGCAGCGGTATTTCTGGAAAACGTGACCGATCCGCGGCTCGTCCAGCAGATCGCGCGTGAAACCGGAGCCAAGGTGGGTGGCGTGCTCTATTCCGATGCCCTGACCGACGAGAAGGGCGAGGCACCCACCTACATCGATCTCATGCGTCACAACCTCAAGCAGCTTACCAATGCGCTCACGAGCTGACGGCTAATCCCTCCCCGCGAAGGGGAAGGAGGCCGAGCGTAGCGCGGCCGGGCGGGGGCCAGGCCGCCCACTTCACCGTAGCGGTGTGCCGGCACCCGCACCGACCCCTTTCAGAGGGAGGTATTACAGAGCTTGCTTTGGGCGCGGCAGGTCCTACCGCTCGCCGAGATTGATCATCGGCGTGGAGCCGCCGGGCACCATGGTGACGGGAAGCTTGCCGTCCCAGCGCTGGGCCTGAATGAGCGGGACGAGCTGCGTGTTTCCTCCCAGCGCTTCGCCCTTGGCGCGGATCGCGGTCGCATCGGCAATCCCCCGCGCCTCGATCGCAGCGGCCTCGCCGCTGCCTCTCGCCTTGATCGCGTCGGCGTCCGCCTGGCCGCGGAAGCGAACGGCGTGCGCATTGGCCAGCGCCTCGGCGCGCACCGCATCGGCCTTGCCCTTCGCCTGGGTAACGACGATCTCCGCCTGCACCTTTTCGCGCTCGAGCTGCTGGCGGAATTTTTGCACCTCGACTTCCGCCTGCATGCGCTGCTCGACCGATTTGATGTAATCGGGCGAGAACGTGATGTCCTCGATCTGCACGCTCTCGATCACGAACACCGGATCGTAGGCGATAGCCTCGGTCAGCGCCTTGGCCGAATCGGCGTTGAGCTGGCCCCTCGCGCTGATGGCGCGCGCCGCGGTGTACTGGCCGAACACGACCTTGATCTTCTCGTTGAGGTGCGGACCGATGACGCGGTCAACTGCGGCGTTCTGGTCGCCGCGGAAACGTGAATACATCTCCGACACCTTGTCGGCGGCAACGTGCAGCGTGACCGATACCTTGAGATTCGCCGGCTGCTGATCGGCGGAATAGGACTCCATCTTGCTCCAGGCAAACGTGTGGGTCTGCAGAGTGGGTTACGCCGTACAAGTCAGCTGTTGCCAGCCGACTTGTACAGCCAACCCACCGTACGACGCAGCAGCATAGCATCTCGCGGTTTATGCATATATACGGGGCTCCACCGGAGTGAAGCATGTCCGATAAGGTGCCAGTTACCGTTCTCACCGGCTATCTCGGCGCGGGGAAGACCACGCTGCTCAACCGCATCCTGAGCGAGCCGCACGGGAAGAAATACGCGGTGATCGTCAACGAGTTCGGCGAGATCAGCATCGATGGCGACCTCGTGGTCGGCGTCGATGAGGAAGTGTTCGAGATGAACAACGGCTGCATCTGCTGCACCGTGCGCGGCGACCTCGTGCGCATCATCGATGGGCTGATGCGGCGAAAGGGCAAGTTCGACGCGATCATCGTCGAGACCACGGGCCTCGCGGATCCCGCGCCGGTGGCACAGACGTTTTTCATGGACCAGGATGTCGGCCGCAAGACCAAGCTGGACGCGGTGGTGACCGTCGCTGACGCCAAGTGGCTGAACGATCGGCTCAAGGACGCACCCGAGGCGAAGAATCAGATCGCTTTCGCCGACGTCATTCTGCTCAACAAAACGGATCTGGTGGCCTCCGATACCCTGGCCGAAGTTGAAGCGCGCATCCGCGGCATCAACCCCTATGCCAAGCTCCACCGCACCCAGCGCTGCAACATCGCTCTTCCCGAAGTGTTAGGCCGCAACGCGTTCGACCTCGACCGCATCCTGGACATCGAGCCGGAGTTCCTGGAGGACGGCGGCGATCATGCTCATCCGCATGAGCATGATCACGATCACGGGCATGCGCATGGCGATCGCCATCACCATCACGACGGCGGCGGCCTCAAGCACTATCATGACGAGGAGATGCAGTCGTTCGTGGTCGTGACCGAACGGCCGCTCGATCCTGACAAGTTCTTTCCCTGGGTGCAGGACCTCGTGCAGAGGGAAGGACCCCAGATCCTGCGCTGCAAGGGCATCCTGTCGTTCAAGAACGATGACGAGCGGTTTGTCTTTCAGGGCGTGCACATGATCCTCGACGGCGATCACCAGCGGCCATGGAGCAACGGCGAGAGGCGGGAAAGCCGCATCGTATTCATCGGCCGCAGCCTGCAGCAGGAGAGGATCAGGGCGGGCTTCGAAGGCTGCGTCGCCTGAGCTGCGCCCGTCATGGCCGGGCTTGTCCGGGCCATCCCCGTCGTGGCAATCGGCAGCAGACGTGGATGCGCGGGTCAGGCCCGCGCATCACGAAGCTGGACCAGCCATCATGACGGATGCGCCCTCTACTATCCCGTCGGTCGTTGAGCGCACGCAAGCTGTCACAGCGGGGGCCACAGTGGTGGCCGCGCATTTCCTCGGGCGTACTGCTGTATTCGTGATGGGCGAGGAGTCCCTGCTGTTCGTACCGCCTAGCGGCGCGCCACGCTCAATCGGGGTGCACGCCGGGGCCATCCTGTGCTCTGCCGGCGACGACGCGCGCATCGTCACCGGGGGCGATGATGGGAAGGTGATGGTCACCGCATCGGATGGGACCACGAGTCTGCTCGCGAGCGACGGCAAGCGGCGCTGGATCGACGACGTTGCCCTCGGGCCCGCTCATGCGGTCGCATGGTCGGCGGGCAAGCACGCCTTCGTGCGCAGCGCAGACGATGGCGAGCGCATGCTGGAGCTTCCGTCCACCGTCGGCGCCATCGCGTTTGCGCGCAAGGGATTGCGCGTCGGCATTGCCCATTACAACGGCGTCAGCTTGTGGTTTCCCAGGGCCGCGAGCGCCCCGGAAGTGCTCGGGTGGAAAGGCTCGCATCTCGGCGTGACGTTCAGCCCGGACGGCCGCTTTCTCGTCTCCTCCATGCAGGAGCCGAGCTTGCATGGCTGGCGCCTCTCCGACACGCGGAGCATGCGCATGTCCGGCTACGCAGCGCGCGTGCGTTCGTTTGCCTGGACCGCAAGCGGCAAGTGGCTGGCGACCTCCGGCGCGAACCAGCTCGTGCTCTGGCCGTTCGCGGGCAAGGACGGGCCGATGAGCAAGGAGCCGCGCATGCTGGCGCCCGCCGATTCCCAGGTTGAAGTCGTGGCCTGCCATCCCAAGCAGGAGGTCGTCGCCGTGGGCTACGCCAACGGGATCGTGCTGCTGGTGCGCGTCGAGGACGGCGCCGAGGTGCTGGCGAAACCGGCGGGGAACGCGCCGGTCACCGCACTCGGCTGGGCGGCGGCGGGCGACACGCTCGCCTTCGGGGCCGAGAACGGCGAGGCCGGGATCATCCCCCTTGGATGACCCTATCTGCGCGCCGGCTGGGCCTTGCCGCCGGAGCGGGGAGCCGGCGGGGTCTGCTGCAGCGCGCTGTCGGGCAGCCGGTTCCAAACCTGGCTGCGGCCGAAGAGCGAGATCCCGAGATAGCCGCGCACTTCCAGCTTCTGCCCGTCGACGCTGACCCGCATCAGCGCGTGGTAGACCGAGCCGTCGCGCGGATCGGTGATGGTGCCGTCCTCGTAGGTGGTGCCGTGCCGGTGCATACCCTTGATCAGCTTCATGCCGAGGACCGGCGCGCCGCGTTCCGCCCCTTCGCATTTCTCGCAACGGAAATCCTGGTCCTCCCCCGGCTTGAAGAACATCTTGACGATAGTGCCCTCGTAGACGCCGTCATGCTCGATGATGCGAAACCAGCTTTCCGCCCTGCCGCTGTTCTCATCGACCTGCTCCCACAGGCCCACCGCGCTCGGCTCGGCGCGCGCAGGAACAATGGCTGAGCCCAACACCACAGCGGCGATGACCAGCTGTAAGAATGACGTACGCATGCCCTCACCCACGATCCCGCTTCAGCTCTCGATCTGTTGCAATGTGGTGTCCCCGCAACGTGGTGTCTGCGCCGGCCCAACTCAATGGGCTCGGACTATGGTGATTTCACGGACCGCGGGGAGCCGAGCGGGTATGTCGCAGGTACCGCGGGTGTAAAGCTTGCCGCTACAACGTTCGGCGTTGTCGTGGAATGTAGGGCGGGTTTGAAACCCGCCCCTGCACACGCAACAGCAAAGTCGCTCAGATCACGTATTGCCGCAGCGGCGGGTAGCCGTTGAAACCGACCGACGAGTAGGTCGCGGTATAGGCGCCGGTCGCCTCGATCAGCACCTTGTCACCGATGGCGAGCGACACCGGGAGCGGGTAGGGAACCTTCTCGTACAGCACGTCGACAGAGTCGCAGGTCGGCCCTGCAATGATGCAGGGCGAAGTCTCGTCGCGGTCGTGGGACGTGCGGATCGGATAGCGGATGGACTCGCCGATCGTCTCCGCAAGGCCGTGGAACTTGCCGATATCGAGATAGACCCAGCGCAGCTCGTCTTCCGGCGATCGCCTGGCGATCAGCACCACTTCCGCCTCGATGATGCCGGCATTGCCCACGAGCGCGCGGCCCGGCTCCACGATGGTCTCCGGAATCGCGTTGCCGAAATGCTTGCGCAAGGCGCGAAAGATCGCGCGGCCGTAGGTGTCGAGCCGCGGCGTCTTGCGCACGTAGCGCGCAGGAAAGCCGCCGCCGAGGTTCACCATCGAGAGAGCGATGCCGCGCTCGGCGCAGGTGCGGAAAATCGCCGCGGTCGAGGCGAGCGCGCGATCCCAGGCTTCGACGTTGTGCTGCTGCGAGCCGACATGGAAGGAGATCCCGTGCGGCACGAGGCCAAGCCGATGCGCCAGCTCCAGGATGTCGGGAGCGTAGTCCGGCTCGCAGCCGAACTTGCGCGACAGCGGCCACTCGGACCCGGTGCCGTCGCAATGGATGCGGCAGATGACGCGCGCGCCGGGGGCGCAGCGCGCCACCTTCTCGACCTCGGCCTCGCAGTCGACCGCAAACAGGCTCACCCCCATTGCCGCCACCGCCGCGATCTCGCTCTCCTTCTTGATGGTATTGCCGTAGGAGATGCGCTCCGGCGTACCGCCGGCCGCGAGCACCGCCTCGGTCTCGCTCACCGAGGCGACATCGAAACATGCGCCGAGCTCGGCGAGGAGATTGAGAATCCCAGGCGCGGGATTGGCCTTGACCGCGTAGAAGACCTTGGTGTCGGGCAGCGCCTTGGCGAACAGGAGATAGTTCTCGCGCACGACATCGAGGTCGAGCACCAGACAAGGTCCTTCGTCTTTGCGCTGCTTGAGGAATTCGCGGATGCGTGCAGTCATCTCGACTGTGCTCCCTATCCGGCATGGCGGCGCGCGCCGCCTGGTGAACCTCCTGTGACGCGTGCGGCCCGCGCATCGCGCGAGCCCTGCATCACCGTGATTGTTGCCTTGGTCCGGATGAGGGAGAGATCCCGTTCCGCACGCCCGGCAAGAAGGACAAGCCTCTTCGGTAAATCCGGCATTGCGCCGGGGGTCCCAAAAAAGCCCGTTCCGTCGTTGCTTTAAGCCGCGTCCCCCGTGGAGAGCGGGGTGCGCCGGTTCGCCTCCGGCTGCCGATCGCATGAGCAAGGAAGTCAGGTCACTTCCTTAGGCGGCTGTCCGGCCTCTTGTCCGGATGCCCACCGATCGACACACGGCCACAGGCACGTGCGAAATTGGGCATCAATCAATTAGGCGAATTCGCCGCGACTCGCAAGCGATTTGCTCTATTTGATCACTGTGATTTGCAGACCGCATCAGCCGGCGGCGAGGGCGCGGATAACCAGCCGGTTGAGGCGGCTCGCAAAGGCGGCCGGATCGTCCGGCACCTCGCCGTCTAGGATCTTTGCCTGCTCGAACAGCAACGCTGAGAGGTCCGTGACCTCGTCCGTACGGGCATCGGCCTTGGCGCGTCCCATCGCCCGCACGATGGGATGGCGCATGTTAAGCTCGAGTATCGGCTTTGGAGCGGCGCTGCGGTTCTGGCGGGCAAGCAGCCGCGAGAGCTCGCGATCGAAACCGGCACCCGCAACGAGGCAGGCGGGGCTCTCGGTGAGCCGCGTCGAGGCGCGTACATTGGAGACGCGATCCCCGAGCGCTTCCTTCACTACCGCGATCAACGTCGCCTCATCGACGGCGCCGGCCTTGGCGGCATCCGCTTGCTCCTGCGGGGGCACCGCCTCATCCAGGAGCGGCACGAGGCTGAAATCGACCTCGCCTTGGCTTAGCGACTTGAGCGGCTTGCCCTCGTGATCCTGCGGCATGGAGGTCCACAACGCATCGACGGGCTCGGTGAGCAGGAGCACTTCGATCCCGCGCGCACGGGCAGCTTCAAGCTTGGGATTGGACCGCAGCTGCTCCACGCTCTCGCCCAAGAGGTAACAGATCTCGGTCTGGTTCGGCCGCAGGTCGGCCACGTATTGCCCGATGGTGCGCGGCTCGTCGCCCTTGGTGGTGGTGAAACGGGCGAGCGCGAGCAATTGAGCGTGCCGCTCGTGATCCTCGTAGATCCCTTCCTTGATGATCCGCCCGAAGGCGTCCCAGATCTGCTTGAACTTGTCCGGCTCCTTCTCGGCCAGGTTCGCCAGCTCCGTGACCACCCGGCTGGTGACTGCCTTCCTGATCTGCTCGACCAGCGGGTTGTTCTGCAGCATCTCGCGCGAGATATTGAGCGGCATGTCCTCGCTGTCGATGACGCCGCGCACGAAACGCAGGTAGGAGGGCAACAGCTCGGCATCGTCCGTGATGTAGACCCGGCGAACGTAGAGCTTCACGCGCGCCTTGCGGCCCTCGTCGAACATGCCGAACGGCTGGGTCGCCGGCGCAAATAGCAGCACCGCATAGGACTGACGCCCCTCGGCCTTGTAGTGGAGCACCATCGCCGGCTCGTTGAATGCACCGGTGACGGACTTATACGCCTGGGTGTAGTCATCGGGCTTGAGCTCGGATTTGGGTCGCTGCCAGATCGCGCTTGCGGCGTTGATCTGGCGCGGCGCGCCTTCCTTGTCGATGAGCTCGATCGGGAAGAGGATGTGGTCGGAGTAGGTCTTGACGATCCGCTGGATCTCGTAGGTTTCGAGATATTTTTTCGCGTCACCCTTGAGGTGGAGGATGACCTCCGTCCCGCGCGGCACCCGCTCGGCCTGTGCCTGGGAGGCGGGGCTGAGCTCGAAGCCGGCTTCGCCCGACGACTGCCACACCCAGACATCGTCTGAGCCGGCGCGGCGGCCGATCACCTCGATGCGGTCGGCCACCATGAAGGCGGAATAGAAGCCGACGCCGAACTGGCCGATGAGCGCGGCACCCTCCTTGCCTTCGGCGAGGCGCTCAACAAAGGCGCGCGTGCCCGAGCGCGCGACCGTGCCGAGATTGTCGATCAGCTCCTGCCGATCCATGCCGATGCCGGTATCGGATATGGTCAGCGTCCCCGCCTCGGCATCGGGCCGGATGCGGATGGCGAGCGATCCGCCCTTCTCCAGCAATTCCGGATGCGCGATGGCGTCGTAGCGCAGCCGGTCGCAGGCATCGGAGGCATTGGAGATGAGCTCGCGCAGGAAGATCTCGGTCTCGGAATAGACCGAGTGCATCATCAGGCGCAGGAGCTCGGTGACCTCGGCCTGAAAGGGGTGGGCTTCGGGGCGCGTACCGGCGTCCACGGTTTGCGTGCTCATGCCGCTCCTCGCAAGTTACGAAAACGTTGCGGATATATCGCCCAAGCGCGCTCCTGCAAGGGTCCCCCGGTCGTGCCGATATGGCGCCGGCCGATCCGCATCGGCTCGGGTTCGTTTGGCCGAGATGCCGCGCGCAGCTTGCGCGGCCTTGGATTCGTTTACCTTGCCCTCGGGTTCGTTTGGCCGAGATCGTCGTCGCCTTGGACAGCCTCGGGTTCGTTTGGCGACATTCTGACGCCGTGGCCGACACGCCTTGGGTTCGTTTGGCCGAGATCGCACATATGAGGATCGCGCCGCCCGGGGTTCGTTCGGCCACCATTGTGTCGCGTCCACCGGAACGCCTTGGGTGCGTTTGGCCATGCCGTTCGCCCGGCTTGGCTTGCCGTCCCGCTTCGCTGGATCATGCGGCCCCCCATGCGTGTCGCTATTGTTCCCTTTTTGTTCTACAGCAGTCACCTCCGGAGCGCAAGTAAAATCTCTGGCAGTAAAATCTCTGGCTCGTCGTGCTTGGCAAAGTGACGACTGGGCGGCTCTGCGAGCTTTGTTTTACGATAAGAGGCGACACTGTTCGCATCATACCCGCCCGGAGGAGCGGGAGCCGCATGCAACCTTATGCTGGTGCGATAAGGTGAGCTTAGGAAAATATGCACGATAGCGCCGCGTATCGCGCGTCAACAGCGACCACCCTTGATCGCTGCATGGGCGCCGATGAGGAAATCGGGAAGCACGCCGGTGCGTGCGCCGCCCGCTGTCGTTCCCGAAAATTCAATCCGACGGGATTCGCGTGGTGACACAGAATCAGCGCATCATCCGATGCGATGTTTGCGATCATCTACCTGGCTGCGGCCTATATTGCCGATCTTTTCAAGCCGCGGCATCGGCTTGAAGTCGAGAGTTCTGGGCCACGGACGGCGACAGCTGCTGTGGTTTGCGGTGACCCGAAATCCGACCGCGGAGTGGCTGGCTCAACAGATCACGGAGGCATTCCCGTGGGAGACGGCACCGACCTATTTGGTGCGCGACAATGATGGTGCATACGGGCACGCCATTCAAGAGTTCCTTGAAGCCGATCATTTCGTCTGTGAAATAACCCGCGTTGAAACGCGCGCCGAGTTTTTGGCTGCCCTTGAAGGCCAACAAATTGATCTGATTCTCGCGGATTACAAACTTCCCTCGTTCGACGGGCGTTCCGCATTAGAGCTTGCGCTGAATGCCCGGTCCGATCTGCCTTTCATCTTTGTGTCCGGCACGCTCGGCGAAGAAATAGCGATCGAAGCGCTCAAAATCGGGGCCACGGATTACGTTCTGAAGGAGCGACTCTCGAGACTCGTGCCGTCAGTGCAGCGCGCGCTGCGCGAAGCCCAAGAAAGAGCCGAGCGCGCGCATGCCGAAGGAACTTTGCGCGAGCAGGCCAATCTGCTCGATCTGACCCATGATGCCATTTTCGTCCACAACATGAATGGAGTTATCACGTACTGGAATCGTGGTGCCGAGGCGCTGTACGGGTGGACGGCAGGTGAAGCCCGGGGCAAGGCTGCTCCTGACCTGCTGAAGACAGCGTTCCCAGTACCGTTTGAATTGAAAGGTGGCCGCTGGCAAGGCGAGCTTGTGCGTACGACGAAACACGGAGCTCAGGTGGTGGTGGCGAGCCGATGGTCATTGCAGCGCGACGACAAGGCTAAGCCGGTTGCGATCCTGGAGACCAACAACGACATCACGGAGCGCAAGCGAGCCGAGGAGACCGTCCGCCGGAGTGAAAAAGAGCTGCACGACCTGATCGAGGCGATACCGGTCATAGCGTTTACGACCTGGTCCGACGGAAGCAACGTTTGGATAAATCGGCGTTGGGTGGAATATACGGGACTGTCGGTGGAAGAAACGTCAGGATCGGGTTGGCAATCTGCGGTTCACCCGGACGACCTCGATGAACACGTGACCAAATGGCAACAGTCGGTGGCCAGCGGCGAGCCGTTCGAGAACGAGGCACGCCATCGTAGTGGCGAGGGCGAATACCGCTGGTTTTTAGTTCGAGCTGTGCCATTGCGCGATGAGCAGGGCAAGATTCTGAAATGGTATGGGACCTTGACGGATATTGAAGATCGCAAGCGCGCCGAACAAGAGCGCGAGCGATTGCGTCAGCTGGAGGCAGATCTCGCGCGCATGAACCGCGTGAGCATGATGGGAGAGCTCGCTGCATCGCTGGGCCACGAGATTAAACAGCCGATCGGAGCCGCGTTCGTGTATGCCCAGGCCTGCGCGCAATGGCTGCAGCACGAGCCACCTGAAATCGAAGAGGCTCGCCAGGCCGCATCGGCAATGGCCAACACGCTAAGCCGCGCCACCGAAATCATCGACCGAAATCGCTCGCTATTCCGGCGAGAGAGCGCGCAGCGGGAGCCGATCGACCTAAATGAACTTATTCGAGAGATGGTTGTTCTGATGCACGATGCCGCGGACAGTCGGTCTATTTCAATCCGCACCGATCTCGACGCGGCGCTCCCAGGGGCGGCGGGGGATCGCGTGCAACTGCAGCAGGTGTTGATGAACCTTATGCTCAATGGCATCGAGGCAATGAAGGGGGGCGGTGAACTGAGGCTCACGTCAAAGCAAACCGAAAATGGTCAATTGCTAATTTCGGTGAGTGACTCGGGGATTGGGCTTCCTGGAGAGGAACCCGAACGCATTTTTGAGGCGTTCTTCACCACTAAACCGCAGGGAACCGGCATGGGACTTTCCATCAGTCGCCGGATTATTGAGTCGCATGGCGGCCGTCTGTGGGCTAGCGGCAGCCCCCGGCGGGGTGCGACCTTTCAATTCACGCTGCCGGGCGAGATGACGGCGCCCTCGCCTTTGGCGGTTTAATGCGCCGGCCACAGACAACTGCGGCGCACAAGGTTCAGACCGTCGCGTCGAGTTCCTTCGACCATCGATCCTTGATTTGCTGACGCCCGTTCGCCCTGGTTCCGAACAGCTTTCGACCGATAAAGGTCTGCATCGACGTTTTGCCACCGACCTGACCACGACGGTTACACGCTGCTCGCTTCGGAGACCGGCTTCTACACGACTCAACCGCATTTATATGCCAATGTTCGCATCGCGCCGATCCTGCTTAGCCCGCCAGCGAAACGGCCGCCGCCTGTTTTGGGCGGGGCGCGAGCGACCAGCGTCCAAGCGTTTGCGGCGGCCTATTTGTCGAGCCACACGTTGGCGAGGTCCTGATTGAGATAGTGGCTGGGGCCGATCTTCCAGCCTTTCACGTAGGAGCGTAGCGGAACGATGCGGTGCCAGTAGGTCATCACCATCTCGTGCACCTCGGTGTCGAGCACGCGCTTCTCGAATTGGCGCATCAGCGCGCGCTGCTTCGCGGCGTCGGTCTCGTGCAGCATGTTCTGGTAGAGATCGATCTCCTCCTGATCGTCGTAGCTTCCATAGTTCGCGGTGAAGATCGAATGCGGCAGGTATTTCTGCACGTCGAGAAGCGGGTTCACAATGCTGTTGCAGCTCGCCTCGACCACGACGTCGAAATTGCCGCTGCGCATCGCTTCGAACCACGGGCCGGTCGGCACGACGCGCTGCGTGACATGCAGTCCGATCTTGCCCCACTCGTCGATCAGCCAGGTGGCGACGAATTTGTACGGCTGATCGACGTTGCGGTTGAGGAGCTCGAATGCGAGTCCCTCGGCTCCCGCCTCCTTCAGCAGGCGCCGCGCCTCCGCGCGCGATTTCTCGATGTCGGGCCAGTAACCGGCCAGCGTTTCAAGCTCCGCCTTGGTCGCCGCGAGCGGCGAGCCCGGGAAGACGATGCCGCCGACCGTCTTCACGTCAGCGATCTTGGCGAGCGCCGGCGCGCCGTGCCACTGGTCGATCGCCAGGGTGAGCGCTCGCCGCACGCGAACGTCGCCGAACGGCTTCTTCTTGTGATTGGGCGTGATCACGTTGCCGCAGTTCCAGTCGCTGCTCTGCATGACGATCTTGTCGCCCAATTCCTGCTTGAGCTCATCGCGCGCGGAGGGCGGCAGGCCGCGGAACTCTCCTGCCGCGCGGTCGGCGCGGATGGCATCGACGCGGACCGCCTGCTTGGGCGCATAGATGGCGGTGAAGCCGTCGAGATAAGGCTGTCCCGGGTGATAATAGTCGGGATTGCGCACGCCCTTGATCGACTGGCCGGTCTCGTAGCCGGCGAACTTGAATGGGCCTGAGCCCATGATGTTCTTTTCGTACCAGCGCGGATCCTTGTCGATGATCGCCTTCCGGTAGATCCAGTTAAACGGGTCGGCAAGCGCCGGTAGGAAGGCACCGGTCGCAAACTTCAGGCGGAACACCACGGTGGTCGAGTCGGGCACCTCGACCTTGTCGACCATCATGTAGTAGCTCTCGCGCGCGCTCAAAACGCCTTCGGGCGGGGTGATGATCTTGTGCCAGCTCGCCGCCACGTCGTAGGCGGTGAGCGGCGTTCCGTCGTGGAACTTCACGCCTTGGCGGATCTTGAACGTATAGGTCTTGCCGTCATCCGTCGGCGTCGGTATCGCCGTGCACAGATCGCAGACGAAGTCCGTAGTCGAGGACGGATTGTCGGGATTGACGCGGATCAGCACGCTGTAGAACGGCGCCGCCGCATGCGCCGTGGCAAAGGTGGTCTCGCGGTGACCGTCGAAGCTCGGCGGCGCGTCCGCCGGGATCATGTACGTGAGTATCCCGCCATACCTGGGGGTTTCGGCGGACGCAGCGACGGTGGTCGCGACGCAAAGAACGGCGCCGACTGCGACTGCCGCCAATCCCGATGTCCGGGTCATTTTCCTCCCTCCACTTGTCGTTGGGATGGATCACAAGCCATCGTCCAAACCATTCCTGTCGGCCCCGCGCGCCGCGGTGTGACTGGATGGTCCAGACTGACCTGCCGTTTTCTCCTCCGTAGTATGCGCCGGCCTTATGTTCGGATCGGGCGGCCGTTCCGCGATCCGGTCTCATCCACCCCCGCGTGAGACCTCGCCCCGTGGACCAGCCTGGTCCTGCGAGCATCTGAGAGATCTGAGCCGACAACGATCTGAGCGGACGATCTGAGCGGACTGCCCCGGTGCCATGCTGCCCTCGAGTGCCGGGTCGCTGAAGCCGGCTAAAATCCTCAGCTATTACAGCATGACCGCGCGGCCATGGGAACGGGGTGAGGGGCGAAATCTCGCTCAGCTACTCGCAGCCTGTCCGCTCCGGGTCGATCCAGAGATTATGCCGCATCCTCTGCAAGCGGTTTCCAGCAAGCCAAGCCAGATTTGGTACTTGCTGCGGGGGGCTTGCAAATTTTCAATCACTTTGCGCAGCTCTCATGCAAACATGAACAATATGCGTTTGCCTCACGACGATGTCCAGCCATATCGTTCATGACATCGGCCGCCAACGATATCTCGGCAGAAAATCCGATTGTCGGAGCGCCATGAAGGCGCAGCGGTCGACGGTGATGCTCAAGGAATGAAAGGAGAGCGCAATGCCACTCGTCAGAATCGACCTCAACAAGGACGCGCCCGCCGAGCGCGTTCGAATCGTCAGCCAGGCCGTCTACCGCGCGATGATCGAAATTGCGAGTGTACCGATCAACGACAAGTTCCAGATCGTGACTCGCCACAGCGCGGACGAGATCATCTATCCGGAGGAGGGCTATCTTGGTGTCCAATACTCGCCGGACCTCATCATCATCCAAGTGACCTGGGTCGGCGGCCGCTCGACCGACGTCAAGAAGCAATTCTACCGGCGCATTGCCGATGAAATTCACGCGAAGGCCGGCGTCCGCAAAGAGGACGTCTGGATCAACTTGGTGGATGATGGGCGCGAGGACTGGTCTTTCGGCAACGGCGACATGCAGTACGCACCGAAGTAGGTCGCGACGCGCTGACCGAAGGGACGGCGACGCCGCCCCTCTCCAACGGAGCGAGATGAGGCACATGTTGGTGAGACACGACCTGAGCCGGGTGACGAGAGCCGACCCTACGCATTCCCTTTGGCCCTCCGATCATGCCGGCGTCTGGGTGGATTTTGAAAAACATGATCCGGCTGCAATTGTTTGAACCCGTAGCTTCATCAGCGACTGCTGGAAAGTCGATGAGTTGGGCGCGTATCCACGTTGGGGCGGAGAACCGCGCGACCGCGGCTAGCTTCCTCCGCCAGCCAACCTAGAGAAGGTCGGAGTAGCCGCCCAGCGCTGCAGGTCGCTAGCCGACGCGCAGCTGCGCTCTGCTGACAGGAGCAATGGTTTGGCAGCTCGGGGGCCTAATGCGCGAATGATAGGACTCGAACTCTGGAATCCGTTCGCAAGCCATGTATTTGAAAATACGTGACAACTCGCGGCGGTCCGGCCAACGCCCGTCAAGTCGGGGTGGGGCTGTCGACTTCGCGCAATCATCGAGCTGTCGGCACGGGCTATATGTGCTAAATTGGACCTTTAAGCACTTCGTTCATCACCGGCACGCGAACAGCAATTTTGCGGTGATCCATTTCTTCGGGGATAGGATCCTCGGTACCTATAGGACGCCGGGCTGCCCCTGAGCAGCAGTGTCTCCGCTGGCTCGATGCCGGGGATAAGCGGCGCGAGACCGTCCGACATGGTATAAGCAGGCCCTGTCAGAGCGGAGGATTTGCAATGCCGCTGCAACGAGGAGAGATACTAGGCTACGACTTCAATCGGATGGTCGTTGATTTCACGATGCTTAATCAGGGCGAGACAGTGCGGTGTGCGATCAGCACCGCGGCGATGGACGATCTTGAAGGCACGCGTGATGTGAAGGCAGATCAACGCGTAGATCAGTTCGTGCGGCTGCGCGATGCGATTGAAGAGCGAGCAGCGCGAAAGTTCTTCGAAGAGCTAGCAGAGACTAAAAGACCAGTGGTGTTGCGGTCTAACGATTTCTTCAAATAAGCCTCGTTGCTCCCTCGGCGGAGTGACGATGTACATGGGGATCCGCTGGATCGCACCGACCGTATGATCGACGATTTCTCCCTGCGCAGGCGCAGTCGAGGGGGGTGCAGCAAAAGGGCAGCTCTCTATCGGCCGTCTCATAGCTGCGAGGAACCGCGGTTGCGATCCCGACGTTTGTCCGGAATTGGCGGGATGCTCCCCGCAGGGGGCGGCTTTCCAGCCGTCCTGGGTCCCACGAGGATAGCAAGGATATGTCCAAGACCAGCTTGGCACTGAGTAATTTGCGAGCGTTCGTCATCCTGCTTGTCCTCGCGTTTCACTCCGTGCTGGCCTATTTAGGCTCGCAGCCCGCACCACCGCCACCGTTTGACAGCCCTCCCTATTGGTGGAGAGCTGTCCCGATCATCGATCGCGAGCGCTGGTTTGGCTTCGACCTATTCTCTGCATTCACATATCTGTATCTCATGCAGTTAATGTTCTTTCTTTCCGGCCTATTCGTTTGGCCAAGTCTTCAACGCAAGGGCGGGAAGATTTTCCTCCATGATCGCTTGCTGCGTCTGGGGGTGCCGTTTTTGCTAGGAGTCTTTCTGTTGATTCCAGTGGCAATCTATCCAGTTTACCGCTTTACGGCCGCTGATGACAGCTTATCCGCTTTCTGGGCGCATTGGACTGAGCTGCCGTTTTGGCCTTGCGGGCCGCTATGGTTCTTGTGGTGTTTGTTGGCACTTAACAGCCTTTCTGCTTTGACCTATTGGCTTTTTCCGGGTTTGGGTGCGTTTCTCGGGAGCGTCTCCGCCAAATCCGGAAAATATCCTGGGCGGTATTTCCTTGCTCTCGCGAGCATCTCGGCGCTGGTTTATATTCCCTCGGCAGCGGTTTTTGAGCCTTGGGAGTGGGTCCAGCTCGGCCCGTTTGCCTTTCAGCCGAGCTTTGCACCAATGTACGCTGTCTACTTCTTCGCCGGTATGAGCGTCGGCGCCGCGGGGCTGGAGCATGGATTACTTCGATCGGACGGTATGCTGCCACGTCGCTGGCCCACTTGGATTGGTGCGACGCTTGCGGGATTCCTGCTTTGGATCATTCCAACAGGACTGATGTTGCAGGCACACCTTACGACCATGCCAGGGCTATCGGTCATTGCTGGTGTTGGTCTTGCGGTTTGCTCGGCTGGCGCGTGTCTGGGCTGGATCGCGGTGACCTTGCGCTTTGCCGTGAGGCGCCGCCCGCTCATCGACAGTTTGTCGGAGAATGCGTATGGAATTTATCTCGTCCATTACCTTTTCATAACATGGCTTCAATATATCCTGCTTCGTGCCCCCCTGTTCGCGGTCATGAAAGCCGGGATTGTATTCACCGGTACGCTGTTGCTGAGCTGGGCTGCTGCCATCGTAATCTGTCGCGCTCCCATCGGTGCCCGAGTTGTAGGAGCAAATCGTTAAACCGCAGGGATCCTTGCTGCGATGAGCAGGCGAGCCGAGCTACTGCTTTTATGCCTCCGGTATCTCAAGAAACGACAATACGGGATGGCTATGCCGCTCCCTGCTGCACGTCGCCGGCTAAAATTTATCGAACGCATTGTTCCCCAGCCCCCGCCCGGCACCCGAACGCAGCCGATCGATGTGGATGGGATCAGTGCCGTTCAAGTCGCCGTTCCGCAATCGCGTGCTGACCGCTACGTCCTCTATTTCCATGGCGGGGGTTATGTGGTCGGCTCAGCCCCGCTTTACCGCGACTTCCTGTGGCGCATAGCTGCCGCGGCACGCGTTTGCGTGCTGTACTTCGATTACCGGCTCGCTCCGGAACACCCGTTTCCGGCTGCGGTTGAGGATTCGGTCAAAGCGTACCGCTGGCTTGCCGATCGGCTCGATCATCGGCGAATTGCGTTCGCCGGAGATTCGGCGGGCGGCGGGCTGGCATTTGCCACGTTGCATAAGCTCCGCGATGAAAGGTCCGCATTACCGGGTGCTGTCGTCACCTTGTCGCCCTGGACCGATCTCGCCCTCACTGGCCGGTCGCTGCAGTCTAATGCCGACGCCGACCCAATGATGAACGTCGGCTCGTTGCCGTCCTTGGTCAACCATTATCTGGCTGGCGCCGATCCGATGCATCCCTACGCGTCTCCGCTCTACGGCGACTCGTCGGGGCTCCCTCCCGCGCTCATTCAGGTCGGTGGTGACGAAGCTTTGCGCGACGATGCCACGCGCATGGCAGAGAAGCTGAGAACAGCAGGAGGCGATATCGAGATCGAAGTGTGGCCACGTATGCCGCACACTTGGCAGCTGTATGCTCGCATTTTGCCTGAAGGGCGCGATGCAATTGAGCGAATTGGCATGTTCCTGAACCGCAAGCTCTAGCTTAGTCCGGCTGTATAGAATTATTATGCTTTAGCGCCAAAAAGGCAGGCGGAAGCGCGGACGCTGGTACCAGACTGAGGTCGCCGGACCACCGCGTCGGCTCGTGATCCCTCCTTGCGGCTCGCCGCTCAAGAGGACCACAAAATCTGTGCCCTTGCCGGTCTCCGAGCTCAACTCCTCGTCAGAAATGATCAGCGAAGACGGCGGCGACGCCATCTCGGCGATACGATAGACGTCCTGCGGAATCATAATCCGGTCAAGTGCAGTTTTCGCCTCGCTTGGCTCCTTCGCTATCGGCTCGACCTTGGGGCCTTCACTCGCCCTCGCATGTGGCTCGACCACGTCGCTGTGCTGACGTCCGCTGCCCAATGAGACGACGCTCCATTGCATCCCGGTGTCGCCATTGCTCTGCTTCATGGCGGTGAAGACATGCGTGCCGATCGGACGTTCGGGTTCCAGGATCGTGACCGGAGTCTCTAGGATGGGCTGAAAGGCGCGGCGGACATACAGGCGTCGAGTTTTGCGGCTGATAAACACCGATACCGGCTGGAGCGCGCGCGAGAGCTCGCGCACGGCCTCGGCTGCCGCGACCCGAGCGGCTTCTGCGGTGACAGCGGCCTCGCGCGCAGGCGCGACTGCGTCGAGCTTTGGTTGTAGCTCGGCGTTGGCAGCGGCCAATTGCGCCTGCAATTCTTCGATCTTGGCGGTTGCCTTCGCCTTAGTCTCTTCAGCCCGCTCCTTTTGCTTGGGAGAGACTGCGGAGCCGAGCGCAGTCTCGGCGGCGGCCAGTTGCGTCTCGGCTCTGAGCTTCAGATTTTCCGCCGTGCGTACCGCCATTACCGCCCGCGCCGACTCCCGGGAGGCTTTCAGCGCAGCCTGTCTTGCCTGAGCAGCCTTCCTGGCCGCGTCCTCCGCCTCCGCGGTGCGCGCGGTGGCCAAGGCGTGGGCACCCGGCTTGGGCATAAATAGAGCCGGATGGACGATCTCAATCGGCGCCACATCGGAAGGTGCCACGATCACCCGGATCCCCACCCGGGTTAGATCGAACAAGCGCGCGGCGAAGTCGTACGGCAACCGGATGCATCCATGGGACGCCGGAAATCCCGGTAACGGGCCGCCGTGGAGTGCGATGCCCGACCAGGTGATGCGCTGCATGTGGGGCATGTACGCATCGTCATAAAGGTTCGAGTAGTGCTCCGCCTCCTTCTGAATGACACTGAAAATGCCGGCAGGCGTCTCACGTCCTTTCTGGCCGCTCGACACTGGCGCCCGCAGGATCCAACCATCAGCGTCGTAGACGGTGATCCGCTGGTCGCGCAATGAAACGATAGCCATAATCGGCTCGCCGGCGATACGCGACTGGATAGATTCGACCGAGCTTTCCGTCCGAGCGCTTCTGGCGGCCGCATGATCTCCCGCCACGAGCAGTGTCGCCAAACCCGAAGCGAGAGCAACGCCAGCCAGCAATAGATCTTTCATGGAAGCTACCGGTAGATTGCTGCCCTGCGCCGGGTGTCCAAAATTTACGGGCGACGTCTTTAACTGCGAGCTGGCGGTAAAAAGATCAGGAATCAGCGGCAATAATAGGGCGCTGGAGCAGGTTGTTCCCGAAGGATGGTAGTCATCGACCTCAAGTCTGCTTTTTCCCGGTCACCCGACGTTAGCGGCACGCCTTAACACTTCGCGTTCTCATCGCATCATGCTCTAGCAGCTCGCTTCATTTGTTTCTTGGCGCGTAGAAAATACTGTCGATCTCGACGATATCGTCGTCGAACAGGCGCTGAACTTCAAACATAGTCCGCGGCGGATATGGCGGCTTGCCCCAAAGTTCTGCCTGTACCTTGCTCACCAGCGGCGCGAAGCGGTGCAGGTCGGATACGTAGACCGTGATGCGAACGCAATCCTGCAGCGTCGCCCCCTCCGATTGGGCAATGAGTTTCAGATTCAAAAAAGCCTGACGGATACGGGCCTCGTCACCATCCACGAGCTTATTGGTGGCGGGATCGATCCCCTGCATCCCCGCAACGAAGATGAAGTCCCCCGCACGCGCGCCAACGCTCCAGGTGTCGTTCCCAGTGCTGATTGCGCCAGCCGGATTGAGCGTTTCTACGCCATTGGGCGATGGCGACTGAGCTGAACCGAGGGTGGTCATCACGGCCAGGGTGAGGCCGCAGAAAACAAGACAACGCAACAGCATATGAAGCTCCCCCTGTCTGGAGGCTCGCGACACGGGGCTACGCATGCGCGACGACTATTTTAGGCCATTAACCGCGACGATGTTAAATTTCGCGTATTTCTCGCCAATCTTTAGTGCAGCCTGAAATTCGGGAGAATTGCGCCAGCCTTGTAGCGCCTCCATGCTTTCCCAGCGAAGGATCACAACCGGCCCATGAGGCAGGTTTCCCGCAACCTGTGTTCCTGGTCCTGCCGCGACATACTCCCCACCGTGATCTTTGACCGATTTCTGAGCAGGCGAAACGTATTCTTTTGCGTAGCGCTCCTGGTCGCTGACCTCGTTGATGGCGATCATATAGACCGGCGGTTTGGCTTGCGCATGCAGAGCTTGGATAGCAGCACCACCAAGTGCTGCTCCCACTGCCATTGATAGTGCCATGCCAGATCGGGCTTTCATGATCGTCCTCCAGGAGCAGCCGCGTTGCGAGGAAGCCGACGTTGCTCCATCTTATCCATCCGAGCATCGCATGCGTCAGCCGCTTCTTACTTGGTGTTCGAAAGCCTACGGACGCAGATCGCGCCCGCCGACGATACGCCGAATCGCCGCCGCGGCCCCCTCGATGCCGTCGGTGTCGACGTCGAGATGGGTGACCGCTCGTAATGAGATCTTGCTCTCGGGACCAATCAGAATTCCGTCCTTTGCGAGCTCGCGCGCGAGATCGGGCGCACTGATCCCGGTGCCGCCAACGTCGAAGAACACGATATTCGTATGCGGCTCAACCACGCTCACGCCTGGAATGGCGTTGAGCTGATCCGCAAGCAGCCGCGCATTGTCGTGATCGACGCGCAGGCGCTCGACATGATGGTCGAGCGCATAGAGTCCCGCAGCGGCGATGATCCCCGCCTGCCGCATGGCGCCGCCCAGGCGGAACTTCCACTGTCGGGCCGCACTGATGAAATCGTCGTCGCCGACCAGCACGGCACCGACAGGACAGCCAAGACCTTTGGAGAGATCGAGCCACAGGCTGTCACAGAACGCAGCGTATTGCTCGGCGCTGACGTTGCTCGCGACTACAGCATTCATTAACCGCGCGCCGTCCATGTGCAGCAACAGACCTGCCGTTTTGGCGGCTTGCGCGACGTCGCCCAACGCCGCAAGTGACCAGATCGAGCCGCCGCCGCGATTCACCGTCTGCTCCACATGCACCAGCCGTGATTTCGGCGCATTGATCTTGAGCGGCCGAATCGCGGCCGCGACCTGCTCCCCGCTGAAGATGCCGCGCTGTGACGGCAGCGCGCGGATGAGGGCGCCCGACAGCCCGGCACCACCGGATTCCGACGACATCAAATGCGAGACGTCTGCCGCCAGGATCTCGTCGCCGGGGCGGCAATGGACCATCACCGCGATCAAGTTGCACATGGTGCCCGAGGGCAAGAGCAGTCCGCGCGTTTTGCCGAGCAGCGCCGCGACGCGCTCGCACAAGGCATTCACGCTGGGATCTTCGCCGGCTTGCTCGTCGCCGACTGCGGCAGCCGCGATCGCGGCGCGCATGCCGGGGGTCGGCTGCGTCTTGGTGTCGCTGCGAAGCTCGATCAGGCGCTCCGGCATCGATCTGGCGGCCCTAGACGTTGGTTGCGACGAGCTGCGGCTGGCCGGCGGAATCCGGGCTGACGCGTCCGAACCGGTTGACCAGCAACACGGCGACCGTGTTGCCGAACACATTCACCGTCGTGCGGCCCATGTCCATGAACACGTCGACGGCTGCCAGGATGGCAACGGATTCGAGCGGCATGCCGAGCGCCACCAGCACGGTAGTGGCGGCGATGAGCCCGCCACCGCCGACATTGCCCATACCCTTGGTGGCGAGCAGACCCGTGATGATAATGGTCAGCATCGCCTGCCAGTCCAAAGCGATGTGATGGGCTTCGACTACGAAGGCGACGGCGAGCGAGACGTAAAGCGAGGTGCCGTCCTGGTTGAATGCGTAGCCAAGCGGAATCACAGTTGAGACCACTTTATTCGGCACGCCCATGCGCTCGAGGATTTCCATATGGATCGGCAGCGTCGTCTCGGACGAGCGCGTCGTAAAAGCAAGCAGCAGCGGTTCGGCGATCTTGCGAGTGACCGCAAGCGGGTTGTGGCCGATCGCCAGCAGCACGAGCCAGCTGAACAGCACGATAACTACGAGGCCGACGTAGAGCGAAGCGACGAGCTTTGCGAGCGCGAGCAGCACGGCGGCGCCTTGAGAGGCGAACAGCCAAGCCATCACCGCGGCAATCGCGATCGGCGCCAGCGCGATGATCCAGCGCACCATCTTCATCATCGCCGCCTGTACGCCCGCAAGCACCTTGGCGACGTCGTGGCCGACCTGGCCGATGGAGGAGAGCGCGGCGCCGAACAGGATGCCGAACATCAACACCTGCAGGATCTTCTGCTCGGCCATGGCGGCTACGATATTGGCCGGGACAAGCTCGAGCAGGAACTGCACGAGGTCGATCTTCAGCCCGGCAACCTTCGGCACCTGGCCGACGATAGAGAGATCGGCGCCTATCCCGGGGTGAAAGGCCGCATTGAGCACGAGACCGGAAACGATGCAGAGGCCGGTTGCTACGAAGAACCAGAGGAAAGCTATGCCGACGATACGCCCGAGCAGTGCGATCTCGCGACCCATATTGTAGATGCCAAGCGCGATCGAGGAGAACACCAGCGGAATGACGATCATGCGCAGCGCCTTGATGAAGGCCTGCCCGATCGGCAGCAGCTCCTTGCCAAAATCGGGATAGGTCAGACCAAGGATGCAGCCGACGATCAGCCCGCCCAACATTTGCAGCGGCAGGGTTCGATTCCAGCGCGAGCGTATCGTAGGCAGCCCCGCCATGGCGCTACCCGGCATTGTCGTCACTGTCATGGGTCGCTCCTTGGCCGGCGAAAAGTCAGGCATCTTGCCGGGCGGACGCGCGTTCGCGCGCACGCTGTTGACGCAACCACTGTTCGGATAGCCGGACGACCTCATCGACGTCGTCGGTGTTGTTGTAAAGGTGGAAGGAGAATCGCAATAGATCCCGCCGAATGCTCAGGCGGACTCCGTGCGCCGTCAGGTGCTCGTAGAGCTTCGCCATCTCGAGGTCGCGGGCTGTGTCGTGATCGTAGCCGAGCTGATGGCCAACCGTGACGATATGGCTCGAATGCCCAGCAGGCCGTCCGCCGTAGACCGGCAGGCCGATCTCGAGCATGCGGTTGGCAAAATAGCTTGCAATGCCAAACACGTAATCCTGCACCGTCCGCGGGCCGAGATCGAGCAGAAGCTCGATTGCAGGCGCCACCGTGATCGCCACCGGGAAATTGAAATTGCCCACGTCGAATCGATGCGCACCGCGAGCATAGCGCGCACTGGCCGGATCGCCCAGGCTCGCCTCGTGACCGTCGTGCGCCACGCCGAAGCGGGAGAGAAAGATCGGCTTCATCGTCTCCGCCAGCTCCGGCCGCACGTAGAGGAAGCCCATGCCGTAGAGCGACATGAGTCCCTTCTGCGTGGACATCACGAGCGCATCCACATCCCAGGCCGCGACATCGGTCTCGATCACGCCGATTGATTGCGCCGCATCGACCACCAGCAGCACGCCGCGCTTGCGGCATTCGGTCGCGAGCTCCGCAACGGGGAAACGGAAGCCCGGCGCGAACGACACAGACGACACGCCAACGACGCGGCACGACGGATCAATCGCTTCGAGAATGCGGGAGATCGGAATGGCGCCGCCGCTCTGCGGCACGTTCTTCACGCGGATTCCAAACTTTCGGCTGACACCGTACCAAGGATAGATATTGGCCGGGTGCTCAAGCTCCTCACACAGTACTACGCTGTCGCCCCGGCGCCAGTCGAGCGACGCGGCGAACGTGGCGACGCCGTCGGTGACGTTGCGGGTATAGGCGATGCTTTCGGGCGCGCTGCCGATCAGGGAAGCCAACAGGGCACGCGTCTTCTCCACCTGACGGAAGAGAGCCGATTTGTCGATCGTGCCCTCGCTCGCGTCCTCCAGGTGGCGTTCGAGCGCCGCGCGGCTCGCGCTGAACATGAGACCGCGCGCCGCCACGTCGCAATAAGGCCCGCGGTTGGTGCCCGCGAAATGGGGACGGATCGCGGCAAAGCGCGCTTGCTTCTCGGTCATAGTGCTGGCCCTCCCGGCAAGAATGGCCCAACCTTAGCGTGGGACCGCTCGCGGCGCGACACAAATTGCCAGCCGTCTATCCCAGCCTTTAGCGATCATTGGCTTGCTTGGAAGTGTGAGGGTCAAAGAATGATCTGGTGCTTTGGCCTGTCCTGACATAGCATTAGGGCCGAGGCACCGAGGGGTCCGGGCGAGCGGCATGGGACGCACGGAGCTCATCAGGCGTGGCAATCCCGACTGAATATCTGGACTGGCATTTCCTTCCCGTTTTTGATCGCCTCGACCCGGCTACCGCCTATCCAGGCACCTACAATCTCGGACTTGTGGCCACTTCGGTGGCGATCGCGATCCTGGCGGCGTTCGTCGCTCTATCGATTTCGGGGCGCATCGTGGCCGCCACGACGCGGCGGGCCCGCTACGCCTGGGCCAGCGCCGGCGCAATCAGCATGGGCGGCGGCATCTGGTCGATGCACTTCGTCGGCATGCTGGCGTTTTCGCTGCCCTGCGGGATCACCTATGAGCCGGTCGGGACGATCTTCTCGATGATACCCGGGATGCTGGCCAGCGGCATTGCTCTCAACGCGATCAGCAAACCGGATGAGCCGGGCTTGGGCCGGCTATCCGTCAGCGCGGTCCTCATGGGGGCCGGCATCGCCGCGATGCACTATTCGGGAATGGCCGCGATGCAGCCCGAGGCGCTGCTGCGGTACAATGCCGGGCTGGTTGTCATTTCGATTGTCGTGGCCGTGGTCTTGGCCTTTGTCTCGCTCGGCATCCGCTTCCAATTCCATCGCACGCAATCACCCCGAATGGCGGCAACAATTGCCGCCGCATCCGTCATGGGCTGCGCCGTCGCCGGCATGCACTACACCGCGATGCAGGCCGCGATCTTCTTTCCATTGCCTAATGCGCCAACCTACAACATGGCCCTCTCGCCGACACTGCTCGCGCTCCTGATCACGATGTTTGCCGTCCTCATTGCGGTCAGCACCTTGGTCGCGACATTCGCGGGCCGGCAGAACGAGCTGGCGCTCAGCCTGAGCGCCGAAATCTCCCGGCGCAAGCGCTTCGAAGAAGAGCTGCGGCGGAGCGAGGCATATTTGGCGGACGCGCAAAGGCTGAGCCATACCGGCAGCTGGGCGTTCAATGTCGTGACCCGACAGATCATCCACTCATCCGAGGAACACCATCGGATGTTTGGCTTCGAGCCAGGAAAGGGCATGCCGGTTTGGGAAGACTGGATCCGGCGCATCCATCCGGAGGATCGAGAACGGGTGATCCAGACGATGAGGCAAAAACTCCGCGAACGGAGAGATTACGAGCTGCATTTCCGCATTGTTCTTCCGGACGACACAATCAAGCACATCCGCGCATTAGGCCATCCAGTCTTGAACCCATCCGGTGATCTCGTCGAGTTCGTTGGTACCTCCATTGACATGACCGAAAGCAAACGGGTCGAAGAGGTGCGCCTGGACGCGCAAAACAAGCTCGCCCATGCCAATCGGGTGACCACAATGGGGCATCTCACCGCCTCGATCGCCCATGAAGTGAATCAACCGATCGCGGCGTCGGTGACCAACGCCCAGGCGGCACTGCGCTGGCTGGATTTTCAGCCGCCGGATCTGAACGAGGTGCGGCAAGCGCTCGCGCGCATCGTCAAGGACGGTAATCGAGCGGGCGATGTCGTGGGCCGGATCCGTGATCTCATCAAGAAGGCGCCGCCACGAGAGGATCAATTGGAGATCAACGGAACGATCCGCGAGGTCATCGATCTCACCCGCGGCGAAGCGGTCAAAAACGGCATCTCGGTGCAGACAGAGCTCACGGATGGGTTGCCGCTCATTCGTGGAGATCGGGTGCAACTGCAACAGGTGATCCTCAACTTGATCATCAACGCTGTTGAAGCGATGTACGGCGTCGAGGAGGGGGCGCGAGAGCTGCTGATCAGCAGCGCGAAAACCGAGGGGGGCGTGCTGGTCGCGGTGCGAGATTCTGGTCCGGGACTGACGCCAGCCACTCTCGAGCACCTGTTCGATGCATTCTACACCACCAAGTCCGGCGGCATGGGTATTGGACTGTCGATCTGCCGGTCGATCATTGAGGCGCACGGAGGCCGCGTATCGGCGACGTCCAATGCTCCTCGGGGTGCTGTGTTTCAGTTGAATTTGCCCTGCGCGCGAGCATGAACGCGCCGACACCATATGCGGGATCGGCCTATCAGCAGCGGACGAGCGCAGCCTGACATGCCAACCGAACAATCCGCCGGATATCTGCCGGGCGATCCGCGCTATGGTTTGCAGGGCGAGGCGCTGAAGGACTACTACCGCACCAAGCCGGCGCAGTGGGCGATCTACTGCTGGGACAAGCCGGGGATGGAAGCCGCCCGGCGCACCCTGGTGGCGGAGCAGAACGGCTACGTCAAAAATTTTGGTGAGCGCGTCATCGGCTACGGCCATTTCGTCTCCGACGACGGCCGCGACACGCTCGGCACGTCGTTTTTCATCCAGCTCGACGATCGCGCGGCGGTGGACAAGTTCGTCGCCGACGAGCCGATGAACAAGGCCGGCGTCTACCAGCGCGTCGAAATCCACCGCTGGTCGAACAGTTTCCAGAAGCGTGCCGCCGACTACGCCCGAAAGGGCCTGCAGCAGTTCCTGTGCGCGGGACCCAAAACCGGCACGCCGGAGCTCTTCCGCGAGCACCTGCACGCGCACGAATCATACTTCGCGTCGTATGGCGACAGCTTCATCTTCCGCGGGCCAATCCGCTCGGCGGATGGTGCGGACAATATCGGCACAGCATTGCTGATCGGGCTGCCGAACCGCGCGGCTGCGGACAGTTTCTGGAACGAGGAGCCGTTTGCCAGGAACGGCGGGTATCAGAGGGACGTGCGGATCACCCGGTGGGTGTTCGGGGATTGACCTCGTTGCCGACCCACGCCGACGCCGATAACCTGAGACCCACCGACACCCACCCTCGTGCCACAAGCTGAGTTGACCCCTTGCGTACGCCTCGACTGATGCAGTTTATTGAGGAAACGACAGACATTTTGCGCGGAGGAAAAACGCCATGCCGATCATCGCAGGCTTCGACAAAATAGCGTCAGTGCCGGAGGAGCAGATTACCGACAAGATCAGGCGCCGCGTCGTATCCGGCAAACAAGGCACAATGGTCTACTGGAGAATAAAGGCGGGCGCGCATGCCGCCGCCCACAAGCATCCGCATGAGCAGTTTGTGTGGATGGTCAAAGGCACAATGGATTTTCGTATTGGAAACGAGAAGCGAACAATGAAGCCCGGCGACATCGCGGTGATCCCCGGCGGGGTCGAGCACGAGGGCTATTTTCCAGAAGATTCAGAGGCGATCGATTTCTTCGCGCCGGTGCGTGAGGACTTTCTCACCGGCGCGCCCCCACCTTACATGGCACAGCCCTGAGTCGCGCTTTCGCCGGCCGCGTCGACATTCTAATATATTCACCTTGCGAGGTATTTACAATGTAACGGGACTCGTCTACAATCAGGCATCCTCGGAAATTGCGACAAGAGCCCGGCCGGGACACTGCGCCGGGCTTTTGCTTGACGCGGGCCATCGCCTGCGCGGGTTCCGGCAGAGGCGGCTACAAAGAGCAAGCGAGCGAAAGCGGGGCCGCGGCGTGTGATTTTACCAAGCTCAACCTGCAGCTGAAAAATCGCCTGTAAATCTCCTGTTGTTTACAGGGACGGCCTTGTTCGCTCTATCGCCGGTTGCGTGCCGTCGCCGCGCACCCATTACCTGTGGCAGGCGAAAGTCTCGAGGACGTGCGGGCGCCTTTCGCCGGATGGTCGAGCTGGGAACGCGCCGATGAGAATGACGACTACATCATCTTTCGCTGGGAGTGGTGATCGCGACACTGGGTCATGAATCACTGGTCATTTCCCTGTTATTTCCCTGTTATTCCCTGTTCCGGATCCTGCCATTTCTGCAGATGTCCTTGTTTATACTCACTTTTTTGCCGATTTTGGCTGTTGCCCCGCCCCCTTTACAGGGATTTACAGGGGAAGCGGGGTGGGGTGCCCAACGCCGACAATGGGCTTTCAAACCTGCTTTGGCACGAGGCCGACGTTTCGGTAACAGAGGGGAGGACCAGGTAGTGTCCTAATTTGACGGCGCCGTTGTGTTTGCCGAAATAGTCTGGATCGGGGTCAATCTGATGAGGCCAACTGTCACCCACGGCGGCCAGCCGATGGTGCTCGGCCGTGAATCGGTCGGCTTGCGCACTGCAAACTCCAGGAGCTCAAGCTTTAGCGAGTCGCCGGTTTACCCACTCAGCCCTTCATCGGCGGGTAATCCCGTGAATAGACTGGCTGCTGCAAAAACCATTTCGGATCAAATGTCCAGAATTGGCTGACCTTGTGGTACGTCTTGATGGTCTTGTTGACCATCTTGCCGCCATGGCGTTCGGCTCGACGGACGTAGACGTCGATCACTACATTGCCGTGGTCGTCGAAGCTGATCGGCCCGCGCGGCGTGTCCGACAGCGTGATGGAACGCACCGCCTTGACGAAGGCATCGGGGTCGTCGGCCTTGCCGTCCGTCTTGGCAAGCGCCTCCTCGATCACCTGGCCATCAAGATAAAAGCAGGCGGCATAATGGCCGATGCGCACGTCGTCGCCATAGCTCTTGCGCATCGTCGCGATGAAGCGCTTGTTCGCTTCGCTGTCGATATCGAGCGAATAGGGATTGGTGTTGATCAAGCCCTCCACTTCGTCGCCATACGCGCCCATGATCGTGTCGTCGGCGGTGGTCGAGCCGCCGACCAGCGTTTGCTTGATGTCGAGCGCGCGGCCCTGCTTGATGAACTTGATCGGATTGCTGCCGGCAAGCCCGATGCAGAGCACCTCACAATCCGGGAGTTGCGCGATATACGGCGCATAATCGGCAGTACTGAGCGGCGACCATAGTCTCTTGACCAGGTGGCCGCCTTGCTCCTCGAGCGCGCGCTGGAAGCCGCCGATCTGCTCGTAGCCGAAGGCAAAATCGTCGGCGATCGATGTCGCGGTGCTGAGCTTCATTTCCTTGCTGACATAGTCCGCGAGCGGATAGAGGGCCTGCGCTGACGTGTAGGACGTACGCGTGAGATAGGCATTGCCCCTGCGCTGGGTTACGTCCTCAGCGCCGGCGAAGGCCAACGTCGGCATCTTGGCCTGCGCGAGATAATCGAGCGTGGCGAGCAGCTCGAAGGCAGCGAATGGCCCCAGAATGACATTGACTTTCTCGCGCTCGACCAGCTCCTGTGCCTTGCTTTTGGCGCCAGCGGGATTTCCGCCGGTGTCGCCGACCACCAGCTCGATCTTGCGACCGGACAGCGTGAAGTTCTTTTCCTTCAGGAACGCCGTGATGCCCTCCTCCGCATGCACTCCGCCGGCGGCCAGCGGCCCAGTCTTAACAGTAAGCAGGCCGATCTTAATCGGCGCAGCTTGTGCGATCGATGGCATCGGCAACGCGCTCGCTCCTGAAGCAGCTGCAATGCTGGCCACGAGCTTGCGGCGGGTGATGCGACGGTCCATGGCTCCTCATTCCTCCTCGTTGACAGCTCTTCGCCGAGCGTTCGCAGCGCCTCCGACACCGGAAATTATCCCCAGCCTCGGGCACTCACACCTCGACGTAGCCGGCTTCGTTCAGGCCCTCTTTGAAAGCGGCCACGAGATGGGCCCATTCCGGGGCCGACCCGATGTTGAGAAAAGCGGTAATGCAGCCACCGCACCGAGCGTACCGAGAAATTCGCGCCGCTTCATGTCCGACCCCACGCTCAGGAGGAAGGCATAGTAATGACAAAAACGAGCACTCTGGAAGGGGCCGGAATGGACCTCGGGAACAGGCCATTGCGCCGCACAATCGACGTCTCAGTTGGGTCAATTGCACGCATTACCGCGCCGCAGCATTGCCGTCCGCTTCACCCCAAGAAGCACACCCCGACACGTTCAATGCGATGCTATGCGCCCCACAGCCGGAAACTCCGTGGTCACCCGGCGCCCTTCGGAGCAGGTCACGGCCCCCCTGACCGAGGTACACCATTTTGGGTAGGATGCGCTGCGCTCCTCGAACCGCTGGGGACACATGCGGTCGTCTAAGGAATCACCCCTATGAAATCCGAACCGTCATTCGTGCCGGCAATGCCGATGAGGACGATCGAGGGATCGGCGGTCTGGCAAGGACCGGACCTTGGAAACACCGACGATTTCGCTCACCGACTGACCGATGCCGAGATCGCCGAGATCGACGCGGCGGTCCATGCGACCATACAAGGAGGCATAGAGCACATTGCCATCAATTGCCGCAACTTCGGGCTGCCGCAGCTGGGAAAACGCCTTTCGCTGATGCGCGACGACGTTCTGCTGCGGGGCCGAGGCTTCATGGTCGTCCGCGGCGTTCCGGTGGAGCGCTATTCGATCCCGGAGGCCGCGGCGGCTTTTCTCGGTATTGGCGCCTACTTCGGCAAGCCGGTGTCGCAGAACGGCAAGGGTCATATCCTGGGCCACGTGAAGGATCTGGGCCGCAGCATCGAGGATCCCACCGCACGCATTTATCAGACGACCCACAAGCAGACCTTTCATACCGACTCGGTCGATATCGTTGCGCTGCTATGCCTAAGGACGGCCAAGGCCGGCGGCTTGAGCCGCATCGTCAGCTCGGTTTTCCTGTACAACGAGATGTTTCGCCGTCGTCCCGATCTGGCGGCCGTTCTGTTTGAGCCGTTCTGCTTCGATCGGCGCGGCGAAGTGCCCCAAGGCAGAAAAGGCTATTACCAAACACCGATCTTTCATTGGCATGCCGATCAGCTCTCGGTGATGTACGGCAATCGATACTACATCGACTCGGCGCAACGCTTCCCCGACGCGCCGTGGCTGACAGCAAAGCAGATCGAAGCACTCGATCTGTTCGACGCGCTTGCCAACGACCCGTCAAACTATCTCGATATCGAGTTCAAGCCGGGCGATGTCCAGCTTATCCACAACCACGTGATCCTGCACGACCGCACGGATTACGAGGATTGGCCCGAGCCCGAGCGCAAGCGACACCTGCTTCGGCTCTGGCTTTGCCCGCCGAACGGTCGGCCATTGCCGGCCGTGTTCGCTGACCGATACGGCAGCACTGCGATCGGAAACCGCGGCGGGGTCGTGCTGCCGGGCGTCACGATGAACGCGCCGCTGGAAGCCTGTTGAGAGCACAGGGGGCACAGATGAGCATCGAGACGAGCCGGCGCGACGCGCTTGCAAGTGTTGGAGTATCAGGGTTGGTCGCTTCGGTTTTGGCAAGTCCGGCTGCTGCCCAGGGCACAAGCGTCATGGCGGAGGCGACGCAAGCCGACTATCAGCGCGACCCCACGCGCTGGGGCTCGGCCGAGATGGCGGCGCACTTTCCTGATTTCAAGCACCTCGATATGCGCACCAGCGGGGCGGTAATTCGGCTGCGCCACGGCGGCTCCGGCCCGCCGCTGCTGCTCGTTCATGGCAATCCGGAGAACCACACCTGCTGGTACAAGGTCGCCGCGAAGCTCGCCCAGGATTACCATGTTATTCTTCCCGACCTGCGCGGCTATGGCGACAGCTCACTGCCCGATCCGGGCCCCAACAACATCAATTTCAGCTTCCGCGAGATGGCCCGCGATCTCGTCGAGGTCATGGAGCAACTTGGATACCAGCGCTTCATGATCGCCGGTCACGACCGCGGTGGGCGCGCCACGCACCGGCTGTGCCTCGATCATCCCGAGCGCGTCATCAAAGTATGCATCATGGACGTTGTGCCCAACTATCACGTGTGGACGAGCATCACGAAGAATTGGGTGATCGGAACTTGGCATTGGGGCTTCATGGCGCAACCGGAGCCGTTTCCAGAGCGGTTGATCAGCGCCGTACCGGCTGAATATTTCATCAAAAGCCGCATGGCGATCCGCGGCGGCACCGGCATCGGCTTTTTGACCGACGTGGCGATCAACGAGTACATCCGCTGCTACACGCTGAAAACCATCACCGGCTCGTGTCGCGACTACCGGGCCACGGCGACCTGCGATTTCGAGATGGACACGGCCGACAAGGACAAGAAGCTCGATATGCCGCTGCTCCTACTTTGGGGCGCGCGAGGCCAGCCGCCCGAGCGCGCCAAGGAGTTCCTGGACGTGTGGAGACGCTATGCGTCGAACATTGTCGCGCACGAGGCCATCGCGTGTGGCCATTACATCCAGGAGGAGGTGCCGGACCGGGTCATCCAACACTTCACCAGCTTCTTTGCCGGGTAACATCTGATACTCTCCGGCCATGGACGCCGTGCGCGCGCTAAATCCTTCCGGCCTCGAGCAGGCCTCGCCAGCGGACGGCGCCCCGCGCCCGACGCCGGTGATGGAGCAATACATCGAGATCAAGGCCGCCAATCCGGATTGCCTCCTGTTCTACCGGATGGGCGATTTCTACGAGCTGTTCTTCGACGACGCCGAGGTCGCGGCGCGCGCGCTCGGCATCGTGCTCACCAAGCGGGGCAAGCATCTCGGCCGTGATATCCCGATGTGCGGCGTCCCGGTGCATCGCGCCGACGAATACCTGCAGCGGCTCATCCTGGGGGGCCATCGTGTTGCCGTCTGCGAGCAGCTCGAGGATCCCGCCGAGGCGCGCCGCCGCGGCGGCAAGGCGGTGGTGCGCCGCGACGTCGTGCGGCTCGTCACCCCCGGCACGCTGACGGAAGACGCGCTGCTCGACCCGCGGCGCAACAATTATCTCCTCGCGCTCGCCCGCGCGCGCGCAAGCAGCGGCGACGAGAGCCGGTTTGCGCTCGCCTGGATCGACATCTCAACCGGGGAATTCCGGCTGGCGGAGCGCGACCGCGCCGGACTTGCCGCCGAGATCGCGCGGCTCGAGCCGGGGGAGATCATCGTCTCAGATACGCTCTACGATGATCCCGAGCTTGCACCCTATTTGCGCTCGCTGCCGCGGGTGACGCCGCTTGCCCGCGACGTGTTCGACGGATCGACCGCGGAGCGGCGGCTCGCCGGTTATTTCGGCGTCTCGACTACCGAGGGTTTTGGCACGCTGTCGCGACTCGAGCTCACGGCGGCGGCGGCCTGCATCAGCTACATCGAGCGCACCCAGCTCGGAGAGCGTCCGCCGCTCTCGCCGCCTGCTCGCGAAGCGCAAGGCGCGACGCTGCAGATCGATCAGGCGACCCGCGCGAACCTCGAGCTCGTGCGCACGCTTGCCGGCGAGCGGCGCGGAAGCCTGCTTGCCGCCATCGACCGCAGTGTGACCGCGGCCGGCTCACGGCTCCTTGCGCAGCGGCTTGCCGCTCCGCTCACTGACCCGCACGCGATTGCGGCTCGCCACGATGCGGTCGCGTATCTCGCGGCCGACGCGAATCTACGCGCCGATCTGCGCGCGCGGCTCCAATCCGCGCCTGATCTCGCGCGCGCATTGGCGCGGCTCGTCGTCGACCGCGGAGGCCCGCGCGATCTTGCCGCCATCCGCGACGGGATCCTTGCTGCCGCGGCGATTGCCGCCGAGATCGAGCGATCCGCGGACTTGCCGGAGGAGCTCGCTCTGGCGGCAAGGGCGTTGCGCCTGCCTGATCCCGCGCTCGCGGCCAAGCTCACAGCCGCGCTGGCCGATGAGCTTCCCCACCTCAAGCGCGACGGCGGCTTCGTGCGCGCGGGCTGTGACGGCGCGCTCGACGAGGCGCGCGCGCTGCGCGATGAATCGCGCCGTGTCATCGCCGCGCTGCAGGCGCGCTATGCCGAGGCGACGGCGGTGCGTGCGCTCAAGATCCGGCACAACAACGTGCTCGGATATTTCGTCGAGGTGAGCGCCCAGCACGGCGAGAAGCTCCTGGCTGCCCCGCTCAACGCCACCTTCATCCATCGCCAGACGCTTGCCGGGCAGGTGCGCTTCACCACTATCGAGCTCGGCGAGCTCGAGGCCAAGATTGCCAGCGCCGCCGAGCGGGCGCTCGGGATCGAGCTTACCGTCTTCGAGGATCTCGCAGCGGCGGTCACGGCAGCGGCGGAGGCTATCAAGCGGGCGGCCGAGGCGCTCGCCGTGCTCGACGTGGCGAGCGCGCTCGCCGAGCTCGCCTGCGAGCGCAGCTTTGTGCGGCCCGAAGTCGATGTCTCGCTCGATTTCGCCATTGACGGCGGGCGGCATCCCGTCGTGGAACAGATGCTCACCGCCGAGGGCGGCACGTTCGTCGCCAACGATTGCGACCTCTCGCCGCCGCGCGGCGACAGTGAAGGCCGCATCTATCTCCTCACCGGACCAAACATGGCGGGGAAATCGACCTATCTGCGCCAGAACGCGCTCATTGCCATTCTCGCGCAAATGGGCAGCTTCGTGCCGGCGCGGCGCGCCCGCATCGGGGCGGTTGACCGGCTGTTCTCGCGCGTGGGGGCCGCTGACGACATCGCGCGCGGGCGCTCGACCTTCATGGTCGAGATGGTGGAGACGGCTGCCATCCTCAATCAGGCGGGCACGCGGTCGATGGTCATTCTCGATGAGATCGGCCGGGGTACGGCGACGTTCGATGGGCTCTCCATCGCCTGGGCGACGATCGAGCATCTGCACGAGGCCAACCGCTGCCGCGCGCTGTTCGCCACACACTTTCACGAGCTCACCACGCTGGCAGCGAGGCTGCCGCGCTTGTTCAATGCCACCATGCGGGTCAAGGAATGGCACGGGGAGGTCGTGTTTCTGCATGAAGTGATGGCGGGCGCGGCCGACCGCAGCTACGGCATCCAGGTGGCCAAGCTCGCGGGCTTGCCTCCCACGGTCATCGATCGCGCCAAAGCGGTGCTGGCAAAGCTCGAAGCCGATGACCGCACATCGCCGCGCGGGTTCGAGGATCTGCCGCTGTTCGCCGTCGCGCCCGCCCTGCCGCAAGCCGGCCCGCGCAACCTCGCGTGCGAGGCTGTCATGGCGGCGTTGGCGGCGCTTCACCCCGACGATATGTCGCCGCGCGATGCGCTCGAAGCGCTCTATGCTCTCAAGGCCAAGGCAAACAACGGGTGATACAACGTTTTGCACTGATCCTGCTGGCGTGCGTTTCCGCCGCAGCTGCCGCGCAGGCGCACTCCTATCCGGTGCGGCCCATCACCATCACGGTGACGGCCGCCCCCGGCGGGGTGACCGACGTGGTGGGGCGCGCCATTGGGCAGCGGCTCTCGCAGAGCTGGGGCCAGCAGGTCGTCATCGAAAACAAGGGTGGCGGGGCGCATGTCCTCGGCGCTGCCTCGGTCGCCAAGGCCGCGCCCGATGGCTATTCGCTCCTGCTCGCGGAGGCGGGCGCCTTCGTGATCAACCCGACACTTTATGGCAAAGGCAAGCTGCCCTACGACGAGGAGAAGGACTTCGTCCCGATCACCGGGCTCGTGCGCATCCATCAGGCCCTGCTCGGCCATCCCTCCGTTCCCGCAGCAAACGTCCGCGAGCTGGTCGCGCTCGCACGCGAGAGACCGAACGAGCTCACCTACGCCACCGCGGGGATCGGCTCCGCGCTGCACATGAACATGGTCCTGTTCGCGAGCATGGCGGGGGTGAAGCTTCAGCCCGTGCATTATCGCGGCGCGGCGCCGGCGCTTGCCGATGTGATCGCCGGGCATGTCAATCTCATGTCGCTCAGCGTCAGCGCCGCGCTGCCGCCGGCGCAAAGCGGACAAGTGAGAATCTTCGGGATCGGCAGCCCGCAGCGTCTCGCCGCCGCGCCCGACATACCGACTGTGGCCGAGAGCGGGCTTCCCGGCTACGAGGCAAGCTCCTGGTTCGGATTGTTTGCACCCGCTGGGACCCCGCGCGACATCGTCCTGAAGATCAACAAGGAAATCACCGCCATCCTCAACGATCCAGCTTTTGGCGAGAAAATCCTGGCGCCGCAGATCTTCGAGCCGATGGCAAGCTCGCCGGAGGCATTCGCGGATTACATCGCGGCACAGAAGCGCAAATGGAGCGGCCTCATCCGCGAGCAGCATCTATCGATCGAGAAGTAGCTGGAGACGTCACTCCGCTTCACGTCGTGTAGGGGCGGGTTTGAAACCCGCCCCTACAATCGCGGATCATGAGAGCAAGGTTGGAGTGGATCACAGCAATGTTGGCATCCAGCGGCGCACCAACAACAGCACACCGCTCCAGCCGACAGTGATCGCAAGCCCGGCGGCATAGGCCCACCACACACCGAGTCGATAAGCCGCAGAGCGGCAGCTGCGCAACTACGAGCGATTGAGGTTCACCTCGATCGGCGGGGAACTCCTGAGGGTTTGATAGACGACACAGTAACGCTCCGTGAGCCTGAGCAGCTGATCGAGCTTCTCCTGGGGCGCATCGGTGTCCACATCGAAGCGCAGGCGAATTTGCGCAAAGCCGACCGGCGCGTCCTTGGCCACCCCGAGCGTGCCGCGGAAATCGAGATCGCCTTCGGCGGATACCGTGGCGGACTTGAGCGGAATGTCGAGCGCAGTCGCCACCGCCTTCAAGGTCACGCCGGCGCAGGCCACCAGCGCCTCAAGCAGCATGTCCCCGGAACACAGCTCAAGGCCGGAGCCGCCCGTGGCGGGATGCAGCCCGGCAACGGCGAGCGCCCGGCCGGTCTCGACCTTGCAGGCAATATGTGCCGCATCGAGCGTGCCCCTCGCCTTCAGAGTAATGTAGGCGGATTGCGGATCGCTCTTGTAGCGATCCTTCAGCGGCGCCTGCATGGCGCGCAAACCAGTAGCATCCATCACCATATCCTTCTTCGCGGTTATACTTTCAGATTGCGCCGTCCGGTTGTCATCGTCCGCGCTTTCCGACATCCGGCATCCGACCTCTGTCCTACCACCACAACCCGCCGCCCGCCGCCGCTTTGGTCTCGCCGTCATCGGTGATCACCGCGCGTTCGAGCGAGCGGTCGAGCGCGGCGAGCACGCGTCGCTTGGCGAAATCGAAGGCCGCCGACTGGCGATCGCGCGGACGCGATAGATCGCAGCGGATCTCCTCGTAGACGCGTCCGGGATGCGGCCGCATGACCATGACCCGGTCGGCCAGAACGATCGCTTCCTCCACGTCATGGGTCACCATCACCAAGGTCGGCTTCGCATCCGTCCACAGATCGAGCAGGTGGTCCTGCAGGTCGATGCGGGTGAAGGCGTCGAGGGCGGAGAACGGCTCGTCGAGCAGCAGCACTTCCGGGCGCGGCACCAATGCCCGCGCGAGCGCGACCCGCTGGGCTTGCCCGCCGGAGAGCTCGCGCGGCCACATCCTCGCCTTGTCGGTCAGGCCAACACGGTCGAGCGCCGCGGCGACCTGCTTTGCCCGTTCCTCCTTGGGACGACGCTCGATGCCAAAGCCGACGTTGTCGGCAACCCGCAGCCATGGCAGCAGCCGCGGCTCCTGAAACACGATACCGATCTGCTCGTGCGGAGCCGCGATCATGACGCCGTCGAGCACCACCTTTCCCTGCGTTGGCGGGTCGAGGCCCGAGATCGCCCGCAGCATGGTGGATTTGCCGCAGCCGGAGCCGCCGATGACGACAAGGATCTCGCCGGGCGCGACCTTGAGCGAGATGCCGGCGAGCGCCCGCACGCCATTGCGATAGATCTTGCCCACCCGATCGAGCACCAGCATGGGGACGGCCTTTAGCTGCGCGCGAACCGGTCTTCCCAGCGCAGGAAGGGCGAGGAAACGAGAACGATGATCCAGTCGGTTGCCTTGCCGAGGATGGCAAAGGCGACGATCGCAGCGACGATCTGCGCGGGCTTTCCCAGCTGCTGACCGTCGATCAACAAAAACCCGAGACCGGTCGAGGCTCCCAGGAACTCGGCTGCCACCACAAACATCCAGCCGAGCCCCAGTCCTGAGCGGAGCGATATCACATAGGCCGGCATGACCGCCGGGAGCAGGATACGCGTGACCATCTCCACCCCGGACAGGCGAAAAGCGCGGCCCACCTCGACGATCTTGCGATCGACCGACATCACCGCACCCATGACCCCGAGGTAAACCGGAAAAAACACTCCGACCGCAATGAGGGTGATCTTGGATGTCTCGAAAATGCCGAACCAGAGGATGAACAGCGGTACCCACGCGATGGAGGGAATTGCACGCAAGGCCTGCAGGCTCGGGTCGAGAAGTCTCCGGCTCAAGGCGGAATAACCGACGAGCGCACCGATGAGGGTGCCGGCCGCAACCCCGAACACGAACCCCCAGCCGACGCGCCACAGCGTGGCAAACGCGTGCTGCTGGAGCTCCCCGCTTGCGGCAAGATCGGCGAACGTGTTCCAGATCACCGAGGGCGGTGGGACCAGCCGCCCGTTGGACAGCCCCGTGCGTACGGCGATTTCCCAGGAGGCGGTGACGGCAACCGGCAGCAGCAAAGCAAGCGCCGGCCGCACCCAGAGGCGCAGCCGTGCCTGCGGCGCCAGCTGCTTGAGCGGTGTTCGGTCGGCAACCGTCATCAGCACAACAGACACGGCCGCACCTTGGAGCGCAACAGGCTGGGGTACCGTTGTAGGGCGGATTAGTTTAGCGGAGCGTAAGCGGAGCGTAATCCGCCGCGAATCGGCGGGTTACGCGGCAAGTCGGCTTTGAGCCGACTTTGCCGGCTAACCCGCCCTACAACATCGCGATCAGTTCGCCGCGGTCACGAAGTGATCGTCGATGAGGTCGTCGACCGATTTCTTCACGTCCACGTTGGCGCCGATGACCCCTGCCTTCTGCAAGGCGATGCCGGCCTCCAGGATCGAGTCGCGCTGCGCCGGGCCGATCTTGTTGTAGGTGAGCTCGGTGCGTTCCTTGAGCTGCTTGTCGACGACGGCACCATCGAGCTTGGTGACCGAGATGAAGACCTGCTTGAGCTCCGGGTAATTGGCGAGCGCGTATTTGCGTGCCCCCTCGTAGGCCGAGATCACGCGCGGCACGATGTCGGGGTGATCCTTGGCGAATTCCTCGCGCACGTTGAGGATACCCCAGGTATTGGCCTCGGGCTTGCGGTAGAACAGGCGCGCCCCCTCGTTAATCTCGTGCTGTGCCATCATCGGGTCGAGCCCTGCCCACGCGTCCACGTCGCCCCGGACCAGCAGGTTGCCGCCGTCGGCGTGCTGCTGCACCAGCACCGGGACGATGTCCTTGTCGGTAAGCCCGGCGGAGTACAGCGCGCGCACGAGAAAGATGTGGGGGTCGGTCCCCCGTACCATTGCAACCTTCTTGCCCCTGAGATCCGCGACCTTGTTGATCGCGCTGTCCTTGGTGGTGACGAGCGCGGTCCATTCCGGCCGCGAATAGACGTAGATCGATTTGACCGGGTTGCCGTTGATGCTCGCAACGAGCGCCGCGGAACCGGCGGTCGACCCGAAATCGATCGACCCCGCGTTGAGGAATTGCAACGCATTGGCCGAGCTGTTGGTCTGGACCCAGCGCACGGCGATACCGTCCTTGCCGAGCTCCTTCTCCAGCAACCCTTTTTCCTTCAACAACATCGAGACCGGGTTGTAGGTCGCCCAGTCAATGCGTACTTCCTTGGGTTTCTCCGCGGCCGAAAGTGCCGCGGCGGGAAAAACCGCAGCAAGGAGGGAAGATGCGAGCAAAAGACGCCGAGAGATCGCGGTCATGATGACCTCCATAACAAGGGGCCCCTGCGCGTTCCTTGTCGCGCGCTGCCCGGGTTGATGCATGCGGGATTTTCGGCCCGCCGTCAGCTTGGCGTGGGGCAGGCCCCGCGCTTTAGCTGCATTTATTGAGCGCCCGCAAGCTGCTTGCTCAAATCGGCGCTGTACTTATTTTTTAGAAAGCCCGATGCTCAGCGTCAATGGCAAAATAACTGCCGATTCGGGCACAGCTTTAGAATGTTTCTCTACCGGGAAGCCTCGGCGAAGACGATTGCACCAAATGGCTATATTCCACGCATCCATCTTCGTGCTCGAGCCCTTGCTGAATCAGCCGTGTCATGCTGACCGCGAATAAAGAGGCGCCACTCGCTGTCGAGCTGTTCGACGCCGGCGCTGTTGCGAGCGAGCTCGAAGGCTTGCTTGCCGCTCATCGTGGCGACGAGCGTGAGCTCAGGCTGGCGATGTCACGCCGGCTCAAAGCCGCGCTGCTGCAGGGCCGCGCCGCAGCCGAACGGCTGCTGATCAAGGAGCGCGCGGGTCGCCGCTGCGCCGAGCGGCTGTGCGGGATGCAGGATGAGATCATCCGTGTGCTCTACGATTTCGTCGGCAAGCATCTTTATCCCGTGCAGAACCCTTCGGAAGCGGAGCGCATGGCCGTCATCGCCACGGGCGGTTACGGTCGCGGTATTCTGGCGCCGGGCTCGGATATCGATCTCCTGTTCCTGCTTCCCTACAAGCCGACCGCCTGGGGCGAATCCGTCGCCGAGACCATCCTCTATTGCCTCTGGGACATGGGGCTCAAAGTCGGCCATGCGACGCGCTCGATCGCCGAATGCGTCCGGCAGGCCAAAGCGGACATGACGGTGCGCACCGCGCTGCTCGAAGCGCGTTATCTGCTCGGGGACCGCAAGCTCTACGACGACCTGGTTGCACGCTTCGACAAGGAGATCGTCCAGGGTACCGCCGCGGAGTTCGTTGCGGCCAAGCTCGCCGAGCGCGAGGAGCGCCACCGCAGGGCCGGACAGTCGCGATATCTGGTCGAGCCCAATGTCAAGGACGGCAAGGGCGGCCTGCGGGATCTGCACACGCTCTACTGGATCGCCAAATACGTCTACCGCGTGCGCGAGCGCGAGCAGCTGATCGACCGCGGCGTCTATGATCCGCGGGAATACCGGCGCTTTCGCCGCTGCGGCGACTTCCTGTGGGCAGTGCGCTGTCACATGCATTTCCTCGCCGGGCGGGCTGAGGAGCGCCTGTCGTTCGACATCCAGCGCGAGATTGCAGTGCGGCTCGGCTACACCGCGCACCCTGGCTTGCGCGACGTCGAGCGGTTCATGAAGCACTATTTCCTGGTCGCCAAGGACGTGGGCGATCTCACCGCGATCCTTTGCGCCAAGCTGGAGAACAGTCACGCCAAGCCGATGCCGGTGCTGAGCCGGATGATGGCCCGGCTGCGGCCGCGCCCCCGTTCCACGCTCGCCGAGAGCGATGATTTCGTGGTCGACTACAATCGCATCAATGTCGCCGATGAAACCGTCTTCCAGCGCGATCCGCGCAATCTCTTGCGCATTTTCCATCTCGCGCAGAAGTACAATCTGGCCTTCCATCCGGACGCCATGCACCTGGCGACCCGCTCGCTCAAATTGATCGATGCTCCGCTGCGCGAGGATCCCGAGGCCAATCGGCTGTTTCTGGAAATCCTGACCTCCAAGAACGACGCCGAGACCGTTTTGCGGCGCATGAACGAGGCGGGCGTGCTCGGCCGCTTCGTGCCTGCCTTCGGTCGGATCGTAGCGATGATGCAATTCAACATGTACCACCACTATACGGTCGATGAGCATCTCCTGCGCTGTATCGGCGTGCTCTCCGATATCGAAGCGGGCCGCAGCGCCGACGCGAAGTTTGCGAGCGAGCTCATGGCGACCATCCAGCCGCGGCATCGGGATCTCCTCTACGTCGCGCTGTTCCTGCACGACATCGCCAAAGGCCGGGTGGAGGATCACTCGGTTGTCGGCGCCGGTATCGCGCGCAGCTTTTGTCCAGGGCTCGGCTTCTCGCCGGCCGAGACGGAAACGGTGGCATGGCTCATCCAGGTGCATCTGTTGATGTCGACCCTCGCGCAGTCTCGCGATCTTTCCGATCGCATGACCATCGAGAATTTCAGCGCCGTGATGCAGTCGGTAGAGCGCATGAAGCTTCTCGCCATTCTCACCGCCGCCGATATCAAGGCAGTTGGTCCGGGGGTTTGGAACGGGTGGAAGGCGCAGCTCATTCGCACTCTCTATTACGAGACCGAGCCGGTGCTCACCGGCGGCTTCTCGGAGGTCAATCGGATGCAGCGCGTCGCGCAGGCGCAGGCGGAATTCCGCGCCGAGATGAAGGATTGGAGCGCCGAGGAGTTCGACGCCTATGTCGGCCTGCATTATCCAGCCTATTGGCTCAAGGTCGATCTGCCGCACCAGACCGCTCACGCGCATTTCCTGCGCTCGGTCGCGCAGACGGGAAAATCGCTCGCGACTTCGGTCACCTTCCCCGCTGCGCGGGGCGTGACCGAGCTCACCATTATGGCGCCGGATCATCCCTGGCTTCTCTCCATCATAGCCGGCGCCTGCGCGGTTGCGGGCGCCAATATCGTCGATGCCCAGATCTTCACGACGACCGACGGCCGCGCGCTCGACACCATCGCAGTCTCTCGCGAGTTCGAGCGCGACGAGGATGAGGCGCGCCGCGCCGCCAGGGTTACCGACACCATCGAGAAGGCGCTGCGCGGGGATGTGCGGCTGCCGGAGGTGATGGCGCGGCAAGCCAGCGGCAAGGGACGCCTGCGTGCCTTTGCGCTCGATCCGGAAGTCACGGTCAATAACAACTGGTCAGACCGCCTTACCATGATCGAGGTGGCGGGGCTCGACCGCCCCGGCCTGTTGTTCGAGCTCACATCGACAATCTCAAAGCTCAATCTCAACATCGCCTCGGCACACGTCGCGACTTTCGGCGAGCGCGCGGTCGACGTGTTCTATGTCACCGATCTCTTCGGCGCGAAGATTGCGTCGCCCACGCGGCAGGTCGCCATCAAGCGCGCACTGATCAGCCTGTTTCCCTCGCGGCATGAAGGCGCCGCAAAGCCTGAGCGAAGCCCGTCGCGAAGCGCTGCCGCGAGCTGAAAGCGCGGTAACCCCCCCTTAAATCGGCCTCCTTACGCTCGCCTTCGGGCTCCGACCCGCGGGGGAGGCGGAATGGGGAAACGACACGCCGGGCGTAAAGGAAGTGGCAATGCGCCTTCGCGCATCGCGGGCGAGAGCGCGGCGCCAGCGCACATCCGCGGCAGCCATTTGAGCACAGCCCCGCGCAAGCGTAGCCGGCGCACGCTGGGGCGCCCGATGCTGTCCCGGCTCCTCTACTGGACGATGGTGGTCGGCCTCTGGGCCGCCATGGCCGCCATCGGTGCATTGGCCGTTGCCGCCGCAACGCTGCCGCCGATCCAGTCCCTCGCCGTCCCCAAGCGTCCGCCGACGGTCGAGATCGTCGGCGTTGACGGGCGCGCGCTTGCAAGCCGGGGAGAGATGAGCGGGACCGATGTCCCGATGCGTGAGCTCCCGCCCTATCTGCCGAAGGCCTTCGTTGCGATCGAGGATCGCCGTTTCTACAGCCATTTCGGCATCGATCCCGTGGGGCTCGTTCGCGCCGCCGTGGCCAACGTGCTCCGCCGGCACGTCTCGCAGGGCGGCTCGACCATCACCCAGCAGCTTGCCAAGAATTTGTTTCTTACCCAGGAGCGCACCCTCTGGCGCAAGATGCAGGAGGTCGTGCTGGCGCTCTGGCTCGAGCACAAATTCAGCAAGGCCGAGATCCTCGAGCTTTATCTCAACCGGGTCTATTTCGGCTCCGGTGCTTACGGCGTGGAGGCGGCAGCGCAGCGCTATTTCGGCAAGTCAGCCCGGCAAGTGAGGATCGCGGAAGCCGCGATGCTCGCAGGGCTGGTGCGATCGCCGTCGCGACTAGCGCCGAGCCGCAATCCCAACGGCGCGGAGCGCCGCGCCCAGGCCGTGCTGATGGCCATGACCGAGGCCGGTTTCATCAGCGAGAGCACCGCCCATGCCGCGTTGGCGAAACCGGCCCATGCCGTGAAGCCGTACGGCGCCGGTTCGATCAACTATGTCGCGGACTGGATCATGGACGAGCTCGACGACCTGGTCGGACGCGTGGAGCACGACCTCGTGGTGGAGACTTCGATCGATCCCGCGTTGCAGGACGCTGCGGAAAAAGCGCTGGTAGAGGAGCTTGCGGGCAAGGGCCAGAAGCTTGATCTGTCGCAAGGCGCGATCGTGGTCATGACCCCCGACGGTGCCGTTCGCGCCCTCGTGGGCGGGAAGAACTATGCGGAAAGTCAATACAACCGTGCGGTCGCCGCCAAGCGCCAGCCAGGCTCCGCGTTCAAGCCTTTTGTGTATCTCACCGCGCTGGAGCGTGGACTGACGCCGGATACGGTGCGGGAGGACAAGCCGATCGCGGTAAAGGGCTGGAAGCCGGAGAACTACAGCCGCAACTATCATGGACCGGTCACTCTGACGCAGGCGCTTTCGCTCTCGCTCAATACCGTCTCGGTCCGTCTCACGCTGGAATTCGGCCCGGTTGCGGTAGCGCGCACCGCGCATCGTTTGGGCATTGCCTCGAAACTCGAGCCCAATGCATCGCTCGCGCTCGGCACATCCGAAGTCTCGCTGCTTGAGCTCGTCTCTGCCTATGCGCCTTTCGCGAACGGCGGGGATGCCGTCGATACCCATGTCGTGCAGCGCGTGCGCACACGCGAGGGGAAGGTGTTGTTTGCTCGCACCCCGCAAAAGCTCGGCCGCATCATCGATGCCCGCTACGTGGGGATGATGAACGCCATGCTGCGAGAGACGCTCACAAGCGGCACCGCGGAGAAGGCCCAGCTTCCCGGCTGGCCCGCAGCCGGGAAAACCGGAACCAGCCAGGATTTCCGCGATGCCTGGTTCATCGGTTACACCAGCCGCTTCGTCACCGGCGTCTGGCTGGGGAACGACGATTCCTCGCCGAGCAGGAAGGCGACCGGAGGCGGCCTGCCGGTGGAGATATGGAGCCTCGTCATGCGCGCAGGGCATCAGGGCCTGCCGGTTGCGGCACTGCCGGGCCTCGGAAGCGGGCTGTCTTTCGCGTCGGCCGTGCCGATGTCCGGCGCGCCGGTTCCGCCGGAAGCGATCGGCCGTGATCCATATGGCGCGCAGCGCAGCGACCGCGGCCTCGATCTGTGGTTCCTCGACCGGCTGTTCGGACGCCGGTGAGATCGTGGGCGGAGCAGGGCGGGTTAGCTCAGCGAGCCGGCCGAGCCGGCTCGCCGGCGTAACCCGCCGTCCAGCGGCAGATGCGTCCCAATATTGCTACCGAACAATCCTACGGTTCGCAGCGCACGCGCGAACTGATAATCTCATGCGAGCGCAGGCTGCGGAGCAGCAGGGATGAAGCTTGAGAACAAGGTTGCCATCGTCACTGGAGGAGCGAACGGCATCGGGCTCGCCATTGCCCGACGCTTCGTCGCTGAAGGTGCACGAGTCGCCATTGCCGACATCGATACCGCCGCGGGTGAGGCAGCCGCTCGCGTGCTCGGCGACAAGAATTGCCGGTTCGTCGCAACCGACGTAGCCAATGCGGGCAATGCCGCCGACCTGGTGGAGGAGACATGCCGCGCCTTGGGCGATCTCGATGTTCTGGTAAATAATGCCGGAGTCACCCATGGCGCCGATTTTCTGGATCTGGCGGAAGCCGATTTCGATCGCGTCATCAGGGTCAATCTCAAAGGCGCGTTTCTAGTCGGGCAAGCGGCTGCGCGGCGCATGGTGGCCCAGGTAAACGCCGGCAAGCCGCCCGGCGCCATCATCAACATGAGCTCGATCAACGCTGTGGTGGCGATCGCCAATCACGCGCCCTACTGCGCCTCGAAAGGCGCACTCGATCAATTGACCAAGGCGATGGCGCTGGCGATGGCGCCCCATGGCATTCGCGTCAACGCAATCGGGCCAGGCTCGATCATGACCGACATCCTCAAGGCGGTCGCGAGCGATAAAAATGCCAAGCGTGCGATCCTGGCGCGCACGCCGCTGGGGCGCATCGGCGAGCCCGACGAGGTCGCGGGCGTCGCCGTGTTCCTCGCGTCCAAGGATGCGAGCTACATCACCGGAGAGACCATCTACGCCGACGGTGGCAGGCTCGCGCTCAACTACACCGTGCCGGTCAAGGACGAAGCGCTCGACTGACCGGGACGACATCGATGGCTGCAAAGCGCCCGCCGGCATTGGATGCCCTCGACGTCAAGATTCTCGCAGCACTCCAGCGCGACGGGCGCTCGACCGTGCAGAAACTTGCGCAGCGGGTCGGATTGTCGCCGCGCGCCTGCCTCGAGCGCGTGCGCCGGTTGGAAGGAGCCGGCATCATTGCCGGATATCAGGCGGTAATCGAGCTGCGCCATCTCTCCCGTCCCGTCAACGTGTTTGCCGAGATCATCCTGGAGAAGCAGGCCAATGGCCGCAGGCTGGAGAAGCGCCTTGCCGGACTGGACGCGGTGGTCGAGTGCTGGGAAGTGAGCGGCGCCGTTGATTACGTGGCCCGCATCGTCTGTGCGGATCTCGCGGAATACGAGGAGCTGACCAGCAGCCTGATCGACGAGGATGCCCTCGGAGTGGCACGCATCGTGAGCCACGTAGCGCTGCGTCCCGTGCGCCGGTTTTCCGGTTATCCGGAAAGGCTGCTCGTGCCCAGGCGCGGCTGACACGCGTAGCCGATCTTCGTGGGGGCGACCCATTGGGTCGCCCGCTGCAAAGGGCGAGGCAATGCCTCACCCCTACGCACGCTCATGCGGGCTAGGGGCTCCGCCGTTTCGGCCGCAAAAAGAGATGTCCAACGCCGTTTCGGCGGTGCCGCATTCTCACTTTCGCCAGCAATGTTGCCGCTGCGTCATAGATTCGAGTTGCCGAATCAGCGCAGTCCAGGAGGCGTGCCATGAACGCAATCGAGCTCGAGAACCGATACAGCGCTCGCAACTACGAGCCGCTTCCGGTCGTCTTGGTGCGCGGCCATGGCGCCCACGTCTGGGACACTGCCGGCCGGCGCTACATCGATATGATGAGCGCTTACTCGGCAGCGAGCCACGGGCATGCGCACCCGCGCATTCTTACGGCGCTCGATAGCCAGGCGCGTCGCCTGGCGGTGCCTTCCCGCGCCTATTTCAATGACCGTCTCGGTCCGTTCCTGGCGGAGGTCTGCAGGGTCACCGGGCTCGATGCCGCGCTCCCCATGAACACCGGGGCCGAGGCCGTCGAGACCGCGATCAAGGCCGCGCGGCGCTGGGGCTATCGCATCAAGGGCATTCCCCACGATCGCGCCGAGATCATCGTGGCCAACGGGAATTTCCATGGCCGCACCACGACCGTGATCTCGTTCTCCACGGAGCCCGATTATCGCGACGGCTTCGGCCCGTTCACGCCGGGCTTCCGCTCCGTGCCCTTCGGGGACCTTGCTGCCGTCGAGCGCGCGATCACCCCATGCACGGCCGCGGTGCTGATGGAGCCGATTCAGGGGGAGGCCGGGATCATCGTGCCGCCCCAGGGCTTCCTCGCCGGACTGCGCCGGATCTGCGATGATCATGGCGTGCTTCTCGTTCTCGACGAGGTGCAGTCCGGCCTGGGCCGCACCGGTGCCTGGTTTGCCTATGAGCACGAGGGCATCCGTCCTGACGGCGTCGTTCTCGGCAAGGCGCTCGGCGGCGGCGTGCTGCCGGTGTCCGCCTTTGTCGCGCGGCGCGGGGTCATGGACGTGTTCACGCCCGGCTCGCACGGCTCGACCTTCGGCGGCAATCCGCTCGCGGCTGCGGTCGGGCTCGAAGCGCTGCACGTGATCCGCGACGAGAAGCTCCCCGAGCGCAGTGCCGCTCTCGGCGCGCACATGCTCGCGCGACTGCGCGCCATGGATCATCTTGCGCTCAAGGAGGTGCGCGGACGCGGACTGTGGGCCGCCGCGGAGATCGACCCGGCGGTGGCGAGCGCGCGCGAGGTCTGCGAGCGCCTCCTGGCTAAAGGAGTCCTGTCGAAGGAGACACACCGCACCGTGGTGCGGCTAGCGCCGCCCCTTGTGATCGCGAGGCACGATCTCGACTGGGCGCTCGATCGCTTCGAGGAGGTGCTGGACGAGATCGGCGGTTCCAACCGGCATCCGCAAGCAGCCTGAGGGCACCAATCGGAGGCAAGCAATGGATGCGAGAGACATGAGCTGCCCGGGCGGACGATTCCTGATGTGTCGTCCCGAGCATTTCGCGGTCAGCTACGCCATCAATCCCTGGATGGATCCGGCAAGCTGGGCGCGGGACGAGCGCGCGCATCTTGCTGCCGCGCGGGAGTGGCGCGCGCTTTACCAGCGCCTCCTTAAGCTCGGTGCCGCGGTCGAGCTGGTGCCGCCCGCGCCAGGGATACCCGATCTCGTGTTCACGGCGAATGCCGGCGTGGTGCTCAATCGGCAGGTGCTGCTCGCGCGGTTTCGCCATCTCGAGCGCCGGCGCGAGGAGCCGCATTTCGAAGCCGCGTTTCGCGCCTTGCAGGCGCGCGGCCTCGTTGACTCTATTTCCAGGCTGCCCGGCGAGGTGGTGCTCGAAGGTGCCGGAGACTGCGTCTTCGATGCCGCGCGCAGGCTGTTCTGGATGGGGTACGGGCCGCGCTCCGACGCCGCTGCCCGGCATGTCGTGACCGACATGTTCGGCCATGAGGTTGTCGCGCTCGAGCTCGCTGATGAGCGCTTCTACCACATGGACACGGCGCTCTGCCCGCTCTCCGGCGGCGAAGTGATGTATCTGCCTGCTGCCTTTGCCCCTGCTGGGCTCGCGCTCATCCGCGACCTCGTAGCGCCGCAGGATCGGATCGAGGTCGGTTTGGAAGACGGCTGCCGGCTCGCCGCCAATGCGGTTTGCATCGACAGAAATGTCATCATCTCCGGGGCTGGAGAGCGACTGCGCAGAGAGCTCGAGACGCGCGGCTATCAGGTGATGGATACGCCGCTGCCATCCTTCCTGCGCAGCGGCGGCTCGGCCTTTTGCCTGACGCTCCGCCTCGACCGCCGCTCGGTTGCGCTCTCCGCCACGCTGGAGGCGGCGGTCGCTTGAGCCTCCCCGCGCCATGAGGACATCCCGCGTCGATCAGCTCCAATCGGGCGGCCTTTCATGCCGACGCAAAGGGATGTAAGTTTCCGCACTCCTGATCTCTTAATGCCGTCTTGATAAAAGAACTGCCGGAGGAAATCCCGATGTACAAATACCTCGCCGCCGCGGTCGCAGCCGTGGCCTTTGCGGCAATCCAGCTTCCCACCAACGCGCTCGCGCAGCAGCCGCTGATCATCAAATTCAGTCACGTGGTGTCGCCCGATGCGCCCAAAGGGAAGGCGGCCAACTACTTCAAGGAGCTCGCTGAGAAATATACCAACGGGAAGGTGAAGGTCGAGGTCTATCCGAACTCGTCGCTCTACAAGGACAAGGAGGAGCTGGAGGCGCTGCAGCTCGGCTCGGTGCCGCTGCTGGCGCCCTCGATCTCCAAGTTCGGTCCGCTCGGGATCAAGGAGTTCGACGTTTTCGACCTGCCGTTCCTGATGACCGACGATACGCGCGCGCACCAGATGATGGCGAGCCCGATGATGGGCGAGCTCAACAAGAAGCTGGAGACCAAGGGCATCTCGCCGCTCGCCTATTGGGACAACGGCGAGCACGTCTACACCTCCAACAAGGCGCTGATCTGGCCGGAGGATTTTCGCGGGCTGAAGATGCGCATCCAGGGCTCGAAGGTGCTCGACGCGGTGGCGCGCGAGCTCGGCGCGATCCCGCAGATCATGGCGTTCTCCGAGCTCTACCAGGCGCTCCAGACCGGGGTCGTGGACGGCGAGGACAACGTGCCCTCCAACATCCTGACGCAGAAATTCTATGAGGTGCAGAAGCACCTCACCGTGTCTTATCACGGGCGGCTCACCTACGCGCTGGTGACCAACAAGAAATTCTGGGACGCGTTGCCGGGGGACCTGCGCGAGCCGCTGGGGCGAGCGGTCAAGGAGACCACCGAATTCTTCAACGCCACGGCGGAGAAGGACAACGCCGACGCATTGGAGAAGATCAAGGCCTCGGGCAAGATCGAGCTCCACTACCTCGATGACGCGCAAAAGAAGGCCTGGGTGGCCAAGCTGATGCCGGTGCACCGGGAGATGCAGAGCCGTTTCGGCAAGGATTTCATCGACAAGATCTACAAGGCCTCGGGTTTCATTCCGCCGCAGTCCTGAACAGGCGGACCTCGCGGCGGCGTTAACTTGACGCCTAATCCTCAACCGCTCTGTTGTCATGCCCCGCTTCAGGCGGGGCATCCAGTAATCCCGACCCGGTGGGTTGAGGCAAAGCCGAGCCAGATCAAACGTCAGGTGGTTACTGGATCGTCCGCATACGCGGACGATGACGATCGAGGATAGGACGGTGCTCGATCGCGTCCTTGATCGGCTCGAAGAGTGGATCATCGTCTTCCTTATCGGCGCGGCGACGGTGGTGACCTTCGTCGCGGTCGTGCATCGCTACGGCGCGAGCAACTCCGCGGCGCTTGCCACCTGGGCCGGCGCCCATGGCCTCGTCTTGCTCAGGGATCCTGCCGAGTGGGTCTACCTCTCGCTGACCGCGATCAATCTCTCCTGGGCGCAGGAGCTTGCGACCTACATGTTCGTGTGGATGGCCAAGTTCGGCGCGGCACTCGGCGTGCGCACCGGCATTCATGTGGGCGTCGATGTGTTCGTCAAGCAGCTCACCCCCGCGACGCGCAAGCCGGTGATCGTGTTCGCGATGTTGTGCGGCGCGCTGTTTACCGGCGTGATCGGCACCCTGGGCGCCATCTATGTCTACGAGCTCGATCCCGACCAGGTCTCGCAGGAGCTCGAATGGCCGAGCTGGATCATCTATCTGTGCATCCCGCTCGGCTCCTACCTCATGTGCTTCCGCTTTCTGCAGGTGATGTGGCGCTTCCTGCAGACCGGCCGGGTCCCGCACACCGGGCATGGCGTCGAGTACGAGGCTCCGCATGCGGGAGCGCTACCGGTTGCGGAGCCGGCGCAATGAGCAGCATTCCTCACATCCTCGAGCCTGCGCCCATGCGGCCGCGCACTGCCGCGGTCACGGCGACGCTGATCATCGCCATACCGCTCGTGCTCGCCGCCGTCTGCTTTGCCGCCCGCCTCGACCTCATCGACCTCTCGCATTCGGTGCGGGCGGCGCTCCTGTTCGCGCTGCTGCTGGCGCTGATGGCGACGGGCATGCCGATCTCGATCGCGCTGGGACTGTCCGTCCTCACCTATCTCTTCATCCTGTCGGGGGTCGATCCGAAGATGGTGGGGCTGAAGCTGTTCACCAGCATCGATCGTTTCGAGATCATGGCGATCCCGTTCTTCATCCTGGCGGGTAATTTTCTGACATCGGGCGGGGTGGCGCGGCGCATGATCGCCTTTGCGGCCTCGCTGATCGGGCACTGGTATGGCGGCCTCGGGCTAGCGGGCGTGGTCGCCTGCGCCTTGTTTGCCGCGATCTCCGGCTCGTCGGTGGCGACCGTAGTGGGTATCGGCTCGATCATCCTGCCGGCGCTCTTGGAGAAGGGATATCCGCCGCGCTTCGGCGCCGGCGTGATCGCCACTTCAGGGGCGCTCGGCATCCTGTTTCCGCCCTCGATCAATCTCGTCATCTTCGCGGTCGCGACCAGCGGCATGCAGCCGCGCGGACCGACCGGCGCGGTCGTGGACTCGGCTTCCGTGGGCCAGCTCTTCATCGCCGGCATCGTACCCGGGCTGATGCTTGCCACCATGCTCGGGGGGATGACCTGGTATCGCGCCTGGCGCAACGATTACCCCCGCATGGAGCGGGCGACCTGGGGCGAGTGCCGGCGCGCCTTCCGCGAAAGCTTCTGGGGGCTGTTCCTCATCCTTCTCGTGCTCGGCGGCATCTATTCCGGCTTGTTCACCCCGACGGAGGCCGCCGCCGTCGCCGCCGTCTACGCCTTCTTCATCGCGGTGCTCGTCTACAAGGAGCTCAAGCTCGTCGACGTGCCCGCGGTGCTGCTCAAGGCGGCATCGATGAGCGCGATGATCCTCTACATCATCACCAACGCCGCGGTGTTCTCCTGGCTGCTCACCTCCGAGCAGATCCCGCAATCCATGGCCGAGTGGATGACGGCGCAGGGCTTCGGCACGCTGGCTTTCCTTCTGGTGACCAACGTCGTGCTGCTCGCCGCCGGCAATTTCATGGACCCTGCCGCCATTGTGCTGATCATGGCGCCCATTCTCTTCCCGATGGCTGCGGCACTGGGCGTGCACCCCGTGCATCTCGGCATCCTGATGGCGGTCAACATGGAAGTGGGGCTGTGTCATCCTCCCGTTGGGCTGAACCTCTACGTTGCCTCAGGCATCACCAAGATGGGCATCACCGAGCTCACGGTCGCGGTGCTGCCGTGGCTCGGCGTGATGCTGATCTTTCTGGTCATGGTCACCTACATTCCCGACATCTCGCTGTGGCTGCCCCGCCTGCTTGGGATGGTGAATTAGCCGGATGTTGATGACCGGCGATATCTGACCGTGGCACTGGACCGGCTCTGGAACGCCATCGGCGAGGCGCTTTTCGGCGACACCGCAGACTCGCGCACCCACAGCGAGCATGTCCGCGCGCGGGCTCAGATCGCGGCTCCCGTGGTCTGGCTCCTCGGCAAGACCGGAGCGGGGAAGACCGCCGTCGTGTCCGCCCTCACCGGCGATACGCGGGCGGCGATCGGGGAAGGTTTTGCGCCGTGCACGCGAAGCGCATCATTCTATGATGTGCCCGCCGAGGCGCCGCTCCTTCGCTTTCTCGATACGCGCGGGCTCGGCGAGGTGGACTACGATCCGGCCGCTGACATCGCCTGGTGCGAGGGGCGGGCGCACCTTCTCCTGGTCGCGATCCAGGTTGCCGACCCGGCTCAAGCTACCGTGCTGCGCGTCTTGCGGCTGGTGCGCCGCCGCCATCCCGAGTGGCCGGTTGTTGTCGCCCAGACTGGTCTGCATCGGCTCTATCCCGCGGGCGGCGGACATCCTGCAACCTATCCCTTCACGGGCGGTCCGGAGGACGAGCACAACGCCTCGATCCCGCAAGCCCTGCGCCAGGCATTGAGCTACCAGCGCGGGTTGTTTGCGGGACTCCGCGGCCTGCCGCCGCTGTTTGTCCCGATCGATTTCACCCTGCCTGAGGATGGATTTGCGCCTGGTGATCTCGGGCTCGAGGCGCTTTGGCGCGCCCTCGAAGCGGCCGGGCCCAGCGCATTCGAAGCTTTGCACCGGGCGCGCGCGGACGCCGAGAGCGATCAGATCCGCGCGCGCGCGCGTCCGCTCATCTACGGTCACGGTGCTGCTTCCGCCGGCGCGGGCGCGCTCCCCGTCCCGTTCGTGGGCATGAGCGGCCTTGTCGGCTCCCTCGCCCTCATGCTGCGCGCGCTCGCCGCCCGCTACGGCATCTCCTGGACGCCGGGCACCTTCGCGCAGTTCAGCGGGACGATCGGGGGAGGCGCGCTCGCATGGTGGGGCGTCAGATACGGATTTCGCGAGCTGCTCAAGCTCATCCCGGTTGTCGGCACCGCAACCGCGGGAGCGCTCAACGCAGCAACCGCCTTCGCCATCACAGTTGGCATAGGCGAGGCAGCCTGCGTCTGGCTCGGCTATCAGCGGCGCGGCCTGAACGCTCCGGACCATGAGGTCCGGCGCGCGTTTGTCGAGGGACTGGCCGCCGGGCGGCGGCAATTAAAAAGTCCGAAGGAGAAACCACCGGGAGAGCAGGGATGAATCTCGGCGTGCTGCTCCGGCGCTATTGGCAAGAAAACCTCCTGGTCCTCGCAGTGACGCTGCCGTGGGTGTCGCTGCTCGTGCTTGGCGTTGTTTGGCTCTGGCAAGGCGGCCACGTCGCGATCTGGGCTATCACCGCCGCGGCGCTCGGTCTCTCCGCATGGCCGCTGGCAAGGTCGGTGCGGCGGCGCGCCAATGCAGAGGCGCGCCACGCCTTGGGCGAGCTCGCCGAGCCCAAACGCAGCTGGAATGCCGTCGAGCGGGACGCCTGGAGCGAAGTACTGGCGATTGCTGATGCCACCGCCCCATTCTCATTCCTCGAGCTCGACCCGCTGCTTGCCCGCGCACGCGAAACAGTCGAGGCGGTGGCGCGCCGCTTCCATCCCCAGGCCCGCAGCGCCTGGTCGCAGTTCAGCTTCCCGGAAGTATTGCTGTTGACGGAGCGGCTGTCTCGCGACCTGCGTCGCGAAGCGTTGCGGCACATTCCCGGGATAAGGACGATAAAGCTCAGCCACGTGATATGGGTGCAGCAGCAAACCGAGCAGTATGGCCCGGTTGCGCAAAAGGGTTGGCAGGTAGGTTTCGGCGTTTGGCGCCTTGCGCGCGCGATACTCAATCCGATTCAGGCCGCCGGTCAGGAGACCAGCGGGCTCATCGTGGAGAAAACCGCCAGCGTCCTTTCGTATCGCCTGCGCGCTTACGCCACCCGTCTGCTCGTCCTGGAGGTCGGCAGGGCAGCCATCGACCTTTATTCCGGTCGCCTCGCGCTGTCGGACGACGAGATCCGCGCTGCGCAGGACGTCGACATGGCCGCTGCCGAGGCCGCGGCACAAATGCCGGTGCGGGTCCTGCTGGTCGGGCAAGTGAGCGCAGGGAAGTCGAGCCTGGTGAATGCAATGGCGCTGGCGGTGCGCGCCGCAGTCGGGCCGCTGCCGACCACCGCGAACGTTTCGGAGCATCGGCTCGAGCTCGAAGGACGCCCCGCGGTCACGCTCGTAGATATGGCCGGCCTCGACGAGCATCTGACCAAGCCGGAGGAGTTGCAAAAAGAAGCCGCACGGGCCGACCTCATCCTGTGGGTCGCCTCCGCCACGCAGCCGGCCCGCGCGCCGGACCGGAACGGTCTCGATGCCGTGCGCGCCTGGGCCACGGCGCTGCTCGCACGACGGCCGCCGTCCATTCTGCTTGCGCTCACGCATGTGGACCAGCTTCGCCCCGCAGCAGAGTGGGTGCCGCCCTACGACATCACGATACCTGCCGGCACGAAGGCGCGGGCCATCCGTGCTGCCATGGACGCCGCCGGCGCTGCGCTCGATATTCCCGCCGACGCGATCGTGCCGGTCGCGCTACCGCCGGGCCGCGCGCCTTACAACATCGACGCGCTCTGGGCGCGCATGGCCATGGAGATCGACGAAGCGAAGCTCGTGCAGCTCGATCGGCTGCGGATCGGACGCGATCACCTGGGCCTGCGTGAGCTTGCGGCTCAGCTCGGAAATGCCGGCCGCATGGTCATCAGGGGAGTCGCGGGGGCCTGAGGGTGTCGGCCGAGGTCCAGTCCGAGCAGCGGTAAAAGGCTCCGATCCCGGCCGGGGCATCCTACTATGGTAAAGGCGCCGCGGAGTTGGCGCACCGACTTTTCGCTCGGCTGCCGCAGCGCTACCGTCCAATAGGCCTATGTCCGTTCATTGCAGTAAACCGGCCATTGCTGTTGCGGTGCGGTGATGTCGTGAAATGACCCGAAGCGGAAGTAGTCCGGCCGAAATGCTGTGATGCACAACACGGTGTTTTCAACAATGCGGTAAGGGTGCAATCCTCTATGAGGGAGCACGCATGAGGCGACGCAGCCCTCCGTCGTTCCCTAGAGTGTGATCGGCTCGTATCGAATAGCCATACTGGCAGCGCGCCATCTGATCCCTATGACTTTCGACGGATCGCCGCGCCTCGCTAGTCTCCGTCGGGAGCGAGTTGTTCTGAGCCAGCAGCGAAGCTGGTCCTGCCATCTTCCTGGTTTTAATTTTCAGTCAAAAATGTTATGATTTAAGGTCGGACACTGCGGAGGTAGAGGGCACAATGGCAACGATTAAGATTGAGATCAACACGGATACAGGAATTCGCGAGGGCGACCGGACCTCAGCATCAATGTTGAGAGCAAGGGTGCTTACAAAACCGATGATCGTCGTGACTACGATCCATCTGAATAATCAATTAAGAGCTGCCTTTGAAGCTACGGCGGGTCAAACGCCTGCGTACCACGACGGAATAGATTATAGTCAAATCGCACACTACATGAGCCAAGTCGATGGTCCAAATCGTCTCATAGTCACAGGCGGAGGTTTGATAGCATTTCTAGCCGCGAAGCAATACATTGTTCAAGGAACATTCGTCTCGCTACTCGGAATGGTACCAACTGGCAACCTTGGCAACTGCTATGGTGGTGTGAGTTTGAATAGCTTTGGCGACAACAGTGCGAGAGTTGATTTTCTTGTGAATCACAACGGTCGGGCGCGGGCGGGTATTGGTCTATTCTGCAACCCCAACTCGCCGATAACACCAGACGAGGTTCAGAATTGGGCGACGATTGCTGGAGTCAACCAAACGATTGCCTATGGCGGGAATACTGGCGGCCACAACAATTCAACTCATTATCTTGCCGATCTTAACGGCGCTGACCCCAATATAACAACAATGATAATCAGCGCAGATCCATTTTTTCAAGATACCAAGGACAAACTCATCGGTGCGGCTAATCAATGGGTCACAAACGCGCCTGCTGGTACGAGATATGTCTGTTATCCCTTCGCAGATTACTCAAACACCAATAGCCCGTCTGGACCCACACCCACACACGGTACGGCATCCTGGTATGGTCCAAGTCTGCTAGCTGCATACGGATTGCTCGGTACGGCTGCCGCACTTGCGGAGACCGCTACGAGTCCACTTCCGTTTTCGAACACAACGGATACATGGGGCGATTTCTAGGTCAGGTGTGATCTGGTTTGACCCGCCGCCATTGTCGCGACGAGGTGTCATCGCGATTCAAGGTCTGGAGGGTCGGCCGGCCACGACGCGATAGCCTAGATGGCGATGTCTACACCCTTACGAACCATGGATCGATTATTGTATTGACGGCGCGATATCGCATGCTGGCAATCTATCCGTATCGATTTTTCGCAGCCGAAGGTGGGCTGATCTCTTACGGCTTCGATCCGATCGATTCATGGCGAGGGGCGGCAACCTACATCGATCGCATCCTCAAGGGCGAGAAGCCAGCCGACCTTCCGGTCCAGCGGCCTACAAAGGTCGAACTCATTATCAACCTGAACACTGCCAAACTGCTTGGCCTCACCGCCCCGGTGTCGATACTCGGACGTGCTGACGAGACGATCGAATGAATTACTTTTGCTGCATCTGCTCACGGCCGGTATTGGCACGAAGTGTGCGTGCCGATTAGTCCCGGTTACGACTGTTTTCGAATGAATACCGGACTCGTTGGGGTCTTCTAGACCGCAAAATATCCGCTGACTGATACTTGCCGATCCGATATCCTGGCACTGACCCACGTTTGGCGACACGCGATGCAGTTTGATCCAAAGGATCAATGACGCAGAGAAATGTTCTCGAACGATCCCACGGAGGTAACAATGCCCACATTCATTTGCTTCCTAAACTGGACGGACCAAGGCGCGAAGAATGCGAAAGAAGCCAACAAACGATTTCAAGCCTCTAAAAGCATGGCTGAAAAATTGGGCGGAAAGCTACTCAGCGCCTATGTGACGACTGGCCAATATGACGTTGTCGTGACATTGGATATGCCTAATGGTGAGGCGATGGTGAAGTTCGCGAGCGCTATCTCGGGCTCAGGCAATGCGCGCACCACGACGGTGCGCGGCTACACGCCCGATGAGTTCAGCAAACTTGCTGTCGAAGCCCCGACGCTCTAGCCTGAATAGCTACCGACCGCTTCATTGAAGCGACCGCTTCATTGAAGCGTGCTAACGTCCCCTCCATTTGCATCGGCATCACCCTAGGGAGCGTCACATAGCAATCGAAATCAGGCGGCGATAATTCATATCCATGCTTGGCGGCGTGGCTGCATGGCTACTCGCGGTGCGCAGCAGCCCGCGATGCCCGACCGACCGGTAAGGACAACATGCGTGAGTGACAAGAAGGAAAGGCGTACCTCCCACGGGGGTTCAGCTCGACTGCGCAGGACGGGGATTTTTGCGCTCTGCGTCATGCTCGTGCCCCAGGTCGCGGCCTCCTATGGTGTTAGGCTGAGCGCGATCCCCGAAGCATACTGGGGAACTTGGGTGCCCGCCGCTGAAATCTGCCAGGATGCGAACAAATCGGGGATCGTCCTTTCGGCCAAGGCCTATGTCACCACGACGGTGAGCTGTGCCGTGGACTATGTGGCGGAAACGCCAAGCCAGAAGGGCCCTATCTACTCCGCGCGGCTGCAATGCTCCAACATGGCAGGGCGGGCGCCGAAAAAAGCAGCCAATCTCATCATCCGGCCGGGCAATACCGACCAGATTTCCATGGGCCCGGCGTTCGATAGCCTCAAGCCTTATCAACGCTGCTCGGCGAGCGGCGAGGCGCGCAGGCCGTAAAGCTCCCGCTCCTGTCGGCGCGAGCTAAGCAAATGATAGATGTTTGTTGACGTCGACCAGGCGCCGGATCTTGGCTTCGCGTTCCGAGCTCTCTGTGCTGTGCCAAGGCTTTGGCCCTGCAGCCGCACGAACGAGTGACAGCGACTCACGGACCTGGAAGGACTGAACAGCGCTGGTCGACGAGCTGATGGCGGCGTATGATCGAACATAGACCCTCACTGCCCCACGGCGACGTTGGATGCGCGGGGCAAGCTCGCGCATGACGGGTTGAGAAGGCGAGGGGTCGAGTAAGTGAGAGAGGCTGCCCCGTGGCAATCCCCGGCTTGATCGTCGCGCCGCTGACCCCGTTCAATGCCGACCTGGAGGTCGATGAGGCCGCGTTGCGGCGCGAGATCGACTACGTCGTCAAGGACTGCGGCGCGACCATGGTGGTCGCCGCGGGGGTGGAAACCCAGGAATACACCTATCTGAGCCTGGAGCAGCGCAAGGGGCTGATCCGGCGCACCATCGAGTGCGTCGATCGCCGCGTCCCGGTAATGGTCGGGATCTCGCATGCGTCCTTCAAGACCGCGGTCGAGCTCGCCCATCTCGCGGAGACTCTCGGCGCTGCCGCTGTGCAACTGCTGGCGCCGCTGCGCCCGTTCGCCGGCCCCCCGACCCAGGCTGATCTGATCGCCTATTTCGAAACCATAGCGCGGGAGACCAGGCTCCCGATCACGCTTTATCTCAACCCCGGCCCGGGCGCCGATGTCTCGATTGCCGATACCATCGCGCTCGCCAAGCTGCCGCGCGTGCAGCTCATCAAGGAGAGCTCCCGCGACCTTGCCCGGGTTTCCCGCCTGATCGTGGAGATCGATCGGGCGGGACACGCGCGCTATTTCACCACCATGCAGATGCTGCTGGCTACGCTGCAGCTCGGAGGCTCCGGCGCAACCATGCCGCCGCCCGGTGCGGAGATCGCCAAGCACGTCATCGAAGCGTTCGTCGCCGGAGATCACGACCGCGCAGCCGCATTGCAGCTGCAGTTTGCGCTGTTCCCATCGAAATGGATGCATCGCGGTCTCGCTCCGGTCATGAAGGCGGCGATGAACATCATCGGCGTGCCGGTCGGCGGTCCGTATCCGCCCTATGGCTCCCTCACCAAGGAGGAGGAGAGCGCGCTCGCCGCGGTGCTGCGCACGACCGTGCTCGCCCAGCGGTTTTCCGTCACGGCGGCAGCCTGAAAACCGGGGGCAGCCGGCCATGCGCAATGGCTTGATCCTCAATTCGGTGGTCATGGGGCTCGGCATGCATCCCGGTGCCTGGCGCTACCGGGACGGCGACCCTTTCGCCTACACCGATATCGGCTACTATCAGGAGATTGCGCGCCTGTCCGAGGCCGGCCGCCTGCATGCGATCTTTCTCGCGGATACGCTTGCCGTGAGCGAGGAGAATTTCGAGCGCCCCAATCTCGGCGCGATGGATCCGACCATTGTGCTGGCCGCGCTCGCCGGCGAGACCAGGCATGTCGGCCTCGTCGCCACCACATCGACGACCTACAACGAGCCGTACAATATCGCACGCCGGTTCGCGAGCTTGGATCATCTCAGCCGCGGCCGCGCGGCCTGGAATATCGTCACCACCTTCGTTCCCGATGTGGCGGCAAATTTCGGCGACACCGCGCTCCCCAACCATGAAGATCGGTATGAGCGGGCGGCCGAGGCGGTCGATATCGTGCGGCGGCTATGGGCGAGCTGGGACGAGGAGGCGCTGGTCGGCGACAAGGCCGCGGCGGTGTTCGCGAACGGAGCGCGCGTGCACCCGATCAACCACAGCGGCGAGCACTACGCGGTGCGCGGCCCGCTCACTCTGCCGCGCTCGCCGCAGGGCTGGCCGGTGCTGTTCCAGGCGGGCGCGTCGGAGCCGGGGCGCGAGCTTGCGGCGCGCTTCGCCGACGTGGTGTTTACGGCCCAGAACACGCTCGCCGCGGCGCTGGAATTTCGCGCCGACATACGCCGCCGGGCGGCGGCTCATCGCCGCGATCCCGACAGCATCAAGGTGCTGCCGGGATTGCTGCCGGTGCTGGGCGGCACGGAACAGGAGGCGCGGGCGCGCAAGGACAGCTTGGACCAGTTGAGCGGCCAGGCGGAGCTCAAGAAGCTCGCGTTGCGGGTCGGGGTGCGGGTCGAGGACCTGAGGCTCGATGAGCCCATGCCGGTCGAGCTGATTGCGGCGAACACCGGCTTTCGCGGCTCGCGCGGATTTCGCAACGCGGCCGTGCGCCTTGCCCAGGACGAAAGGCTCACGGTGCGCGAGGTGCTCTATCAGAACGGCGGCGGGCACAAGCAGGTCGTCGGGACGCCGGAGCAGGTCGCGGACTTCATCGAGACCTGGCACCGCGAAGGCGCCGTCGACGGCTTCAATCTCATGATCGACGTGTTGCCCTCGGGACTGCGCGATTTCGTCGAGCAGGTGGTGCCGCTGCTGCAGCGGCGCGGGGTGTTCCACCGCGACTATCCCGGCACGACGCTGCGCGAAAATCTCGGCTTGAAGAAGCCGAATTGACGAATGGTTTGTCCGCAAGCTCCGTTGAAGTTGACGCCCAACGTGCAGCATGCGTGAGTGTGCTCCCCTCCCCCTTGTCCTAATAATTGCGACCGCCGCTGAGGAGCCGTTCCATACCAAGCGTCCGGTCCAGGATAACGACTACTGCAATTGCCCCATAAACCAGCAGCGCCGAGATCGCCATGACGCTCGGATTCAAGCTGTATTCGATCGAAGTGTAGATCCTCACGGGAAGAGTAGTGGTGGCCTCACCGCCGGTTAAGAACAGCGCTATCGGCAAATCGTCCATCGAGACCAGGAAAGCAAACAACGCCCCGGATATGATGCCAGGCAGGAGCACGGGAAACGTCACGGAGATTGCGGTTCTCCACCGGCTGGCGCCAAGACTAAGTGCCGCCTCCTCAAGCGTGTAATCGAAATGTGCGTGCGCTGCGGTCAGCGCCCGCACGACGTACGGAATGGCGTATGCGGTGTGACCCGCGATGATCCCGATGAGCGTGCCGACGAGCTCAATGCCTGTGAGGTCCCAAAAAATCCCGAAAAATTGATAAAGTGCAACTGCCGCTACCAGCGTTGGGACCATCAACGGCGACAGCGTGAATGCGCCGAGAGCCTTCAGGCCGCGCGAACGGCCCCGCGACAGGGCCAATGCTGCCCCGGTTCCCACAACGGTTGCAATGAGCGCCGTGAGCGTCGCCACAATCAGGCTGATTTTAAGACTGGCAACGAAAGCGGGAGGAATATTTCGATACCAGTCGAACGTAAATGCCTTGGGCGGAAATACCATGACAGGAGAGGCACCGAACGAAGTCAAGACGACGAAGACAAGCGGAAACACGAGAAACGCAATAACCAGTCCGACGATGATCCGAAGAAGATTTGTCATGTCACGCTTTCTCCCCCGGGAGGCGCAGGGCAAGGAGGGTCATGCCGGCCGCAACAAATGTCAGCGTAACCGCCAAGGCTGCGCCAAACGGATAGTTCAGGACGGACCTGACTTGTTGCTCGATGTAGGTAGACATGACCACGACGCGATTCCCGCCCAGCATGGCAGGCGTCGTGTAGTAGCTGATTGCGAGCGTGAACACGATCAGATACCCGGATACGAGGCCCGGCAGGCTCAAGGGGAAGATGATTTGCCAGAAGGTGGACCACACGCCGCCCCCAAGACTTTTTGCGGCCTCCTCGAGGCTTGGGTGAATCCGCTGGATGACCGCCATCAGCATGAGGATCATGAACGGCAGGAGAGCGTGCGTGGTGCCGATAACGACACCTGTAAAGTTGTTCATGAGCGCAAGCGGCTGCCTGGTGATGCCAAGCGAAAGCAAGGTCCAATTGACAAGTCCGTTGGCTCCCAGCATCGGAACCCAGCCTAGATTGCGGATAACGCTGCTGACCAGGAGGGGACCGAGGACAAGAAGCACCAATACTCCTCGCCACTTCGAGGTCGTGCGGGCAAGGAAATATCCAACCGGATATCCCAGAACGACGCAGAAGCTGACAACAATAACGCCGAGAAGACACGTATTGGCCAGAACCCGAAGGTAGTAGGGGTTGCTCAGGATCTCGATGAAATTGCGCAGCGTCAGCGGCCCGCTCGATCGTCCAGGTCCGGCGAAATTCAACAGGCTGAAGGAAGCCATGCATAGAAGCGGCAAGGCAAAAGTAAAAATGAGAAGCAGCAACGCGGGCAGGCACCACAGCCACCAGCGAGCTCCTGGCGTGGATTGACCGCTCGCCGTTTCAGGCGCAACGTCAGGCGATAACTCCGTAGGTTTCACCATATCAATTGCGCTTGATCATTGGATTTGATGCGTTTCGTTGCCGCAAACTGGCCCGATTCAGCTCTCTGCCGGAACCAGGAAGGATTGAGCGGGCTCCCAGCCGATGCGAACGATCTCCTGCAGGGATGGCGTCGACGACCCGGAGGCCAGATCGACCTCCAGCGGAAGTCCGAGCTCGCCGGTCAGCGAAACAGATCGGATCGCTCCGAAATAGCGAATGTCATCGACCCGCGCTGTAAGCTCGTTGGTGGCACCTGTTTCGAGCGCCGCATGCTCCAGACGAAATCCGAGCAGGCAATGCTCTCCTTGCCTGGGCGGAAGGCCCTGAAGTTGCGAGGGTACGAGGAGTTCGCGGCCGTCCGCGCCGTGCGGGCGCGCGCGGCAATACTGCCCGTCGCGGTCTGGTCCAATAATCACGATGGGGACGAGGTTGGCTCGACCAACGAAGTTTGCGACAAATGCCGAATTGGGCTGACGATAGAGCGCTTCGGGCGGGGCCAATTGCGCGATGCCCCCGTCTCGCATCACTGCCACGCGATCGGAAAGGCTCAGTGCCTCGCCCTGATCGTGCGTGACGTAGATTGTCGTGATACCGAGCGCGCGCTGAACCTTGCGGATCTGGACCTGAAGGTCCTGGCGCAGCTTCAGATCAAGGGCACCCAAAGGTTCGTCCATCAGAAGCACGCGTGGATGGATAACGACGGCGCGGGCAAGAGCAACCCGTTGTTGCTGTCCGCCGGACAGTTGCCGAGGCAGCCGGTCTGCGAGGTGCTCCAACCGCACCAGCGCAAGCACCTCAGCAAGACGAGCGCGTGCCTCAGAACCGCTGCAACGGCGCATCTTGAGACCGAAATTGACGTTTTGGGCAACGGTCATGTGCGGAAATAACGCGTAGTTTTGAAATACGACGCCGGCGTTACGGTGGCTGGGCGAGACACGGGTTACGTCCTCGTCTCCAATGAAGACCCTGCCGGCGTCCGGAAAAACAAAGCCGGCGATCAGCCGCAATGTTGTTGTCTTGCCGCAACCGCTCGGGCCCAAGAGGCTGATAAATTCTCCCTCATCGGCAGTCAGGCCGATGTCCCTGACGGCCCATACGCGATCGTATGCCTTCGATACATTATCCAGCCGAACGCGCGACATCGTGGGCCTCGGGTTTCAGCAAACCCAAGCGGAAGGTGGGAATCAGCGCCTGACGATCTGATTCCACATGTTGACCCATTTGGGCGTGCTGGCATTGATAACCCTGGGATCCGCAACATAAAGCTTCTTGAGATCCGCCTGCGAGTATGGAAAGCGCTTCGCAAGGCTGGGGTAGGCATCAATGACAGGGGTCAGCAACTTATTGGTAGGGCCATAGGGCACTTCATAAGCCTGGCCAAGCTGATTAAGCGGGTCCAGGACATAGTTGACGAACGTCATTGCCTCCTTCGTATGCCGAGTGCCGGCGACGACGTCGAGCACGGTCTGATGCCCAAATCCTCCTTCCTTCGGATACACGAACTTGAGCGGGACTCCTTTGTCGATCAGGGCGGCAGGTCGACCATTGTTCCACGGAACGAGCCATACTTCGCCGGCGGACATCTTGGCCTCGAGGTCAGCCGAGGATCGATAGTAATAGAGCGGGCGGATTTCGGCCAGTTTTGGAAATGCGGCATCTGCGTTTCGCTCATCGCTTCCCAGCAGGCGGGCGGCCGCGATCACAACGTCTTTCGCGGTGGTTTGCGTAATGTCGGGAAGCGCAATACGACCGGCCAACTTGGGATTCCACATGTCGTTCCATGAGGTAGGCTCGGGGATATTGTTGGCCTTGAAGATCTTCGTGTTGTAGGCAAGCCCGACAGAATAGAAATTCATCCCTGGACCATAACCATCTTTTTGCTTTGCGACGTCATAGACATGATCAAGGTTGGTGACGATTGCCGGATCGATCTTCATCACGACCTGGGCGCTGATGGCGGCGTCCTGAACGACTTCATCGTAAAAGACGACGTCGAACGGCGGGACACGACCTTGACTTGCGATCATCTTGGCAAGGTGATCGGTCGGGTTGCCATCGATCCACTGAATCGGAATGCCGGTGTGCGCAGTGAATAGCGCGCCGGCATACTTTGCCTGGACCTCGGTGAAGACGCCGCCGTAGCAGGCAACACGCAAGGTGACGTCTTGCGCTTTTGCGATGCCGGCAATTGCAAGGACGGCGATGATGCCGAGCGTAACGAGGACAGATCGCTGCATGGCGCACCTCTTATTGCCGGCAGACCGGGTTCATTCTTTGCAAGGCTGCAGGCCGTTCGAGCTGTTCGGGCAGTCAGCCATGGTGGCTTGGACGAGAGTTTCGCGACAGAGCGATCTGCTCGACAAGCAGCTGTGGGGTGATTGGCACCTTGGAGATGCGGACGCCGAACGGAGCGAGAGCATCCTCGATCGCGGAAATAACAGCTGCGGCGGCCGGTATCGTGCTGACTTCTCCGACCCCTTTTACACCCAGAGGATTCAAGGGTGAGGGCGACTGCTTGAACGCGGTGGTCATGCATGGGATTTCTGTCGCGGTGGGCAACAGGTAATCTGCGAAGCTGGTGGTCAAAGGCTGCGCCACGTCGTCATATCGCATCCACTCGAACAGGGCGTTGCCGATGCCATGAGCAACTCCACCCTGCACCTGCCCTTCAACAATCATCGGATTGACGAGAGTACCGGAATCCTGAACGACATGATATGCAAGGATACGAACGCCGCCCGTCTCCACGTCAACCTCCACTTCCGCGACATGGCAGACATTGGCATAGGCAAGCGCGTCTGTTCGCCAATTGACGTTCGCATCAAGGCCGGGTTCCACACCCGGCGGGAAACCGTACCCGGGCGCTCCCTTGAGAAGGCGTGACAATTCGCTGAGCTTGACAGAGAGCGCTGCCGCGCCGACCACGCGCACTTCGCCGTCGACAATCTCAAGATCTTGCTCGTCAGCTTCCAGGAGATGGCTCGCCAGCTTTTTGGCCTTGGCGGCGACCGCGCGCGCGGCAAGCAGCACGGAGGAGCCCGCGGTGACCATCTGGCGGCTGGCAAAGGCGCCAAGACCGAGCGACGTCCCTGAGGTATCTCCCGGAACCACGGTGACGTCCTCAACGCGCAGCCCGAGCTCGCTGGCTGCGACCTGCGCGAGAGCAGTCTGCAAACCCTGGCCGATCGCGGCCGCGCCGGTATGAACCGTCACGCGGCCGGTATTCGAGACGCGCACAGCACCGGATTCGAATGGGCCCCGCCCAGTGCCCTTGATGCCATGGGCGAGCCCAATCCCGAGAAAGCGATCTTCGGCGCGCGCACGGGCCTGCCGCCCGCGGAAATCGGCCCAGCTCGCCATCTCAAGCACTTGCGCCTGGCAGGCCGGATAGTCGCCGCTGTCATATTGCATGCTGGCCCCGGAACGAGCTTTCAGCGGCTTGGTGTAGGGCATCATCGCCGCAGCAATGAGATTGCGCCGCCGCAATTCCGCGCGCTCGATGCCAAGCTCGCGTGCAACCAGATCCATCATGCGTTCCATTGCGAACGCAGCCTGCGGATAACCGGCCCCGCGTATCGACGAGACCGGGGTTTTATTGGTGGCGACAACCGTGACGTCCATATCCAGCGCCGACACGGCATACGGGCCGCTTATCATCGATGCCGAATTGTAAGGAAGGTTGACATCCTGGAGCGAATAGGCGCCGAGATCGTGAATGAGCCCGCCGCGCAGGCCGAGGACCTTGCCATCCCCATCGACCCCGATCTCAACCGACCAATACTGGTCGCGTTCCTGAGCCGCGTTGGTAAAGTGCTCGCGACGATCCTCGATCCACTTGATGGAGCGCTTGAGCAGCTTGGCAGCGGCAATGACGGCGATATCCTCGGAATAGATGCACAGCTTGGAGCCAAAGCCCCCGCCGATATCCGGCTGCACGACGCGAAGCTTCGCTTCGTCGAGGCCAAGCAGAGACGTCGCCGATTGATAGAGATCATGCGCCTTTTGCGTGGAAGCCCAAACCATGAGTGCGCCGTCGGGCCGATACTCCGCGAGGATTCCGCGGCCTTCGATCGGATGACCGGCACCGCGATGCTGCCATAACCAGTCGCGAAAGACGTGAGCCGCCTTGGCGAAAGCTGCTCCAATGTCCCCAAAGCCGACTTTGTAGGTCGCGATGATGTTACCGGTGAGCTCGCTGCGCACCGATGGTGCGCCCGCTTCTGCCGCCGCCCGACAATCCGAGACTGCCGGAAGCGCCTCATAATCAATCTCCAACTGCGCAACCGCATCCTCGGCAATGTAGCGACTCTCTGCAATAACGACGGCAACCGGCTCGCCCACATAGGAGACCTCGCGATCCGCAAGCGCAAACGGCCACATATTGTCCAGCGGCGTGCCGGAATGCGAGTGTCGCAGCATGCGGCGCTTAGCCAGGATCGGCAAAAGGTCATCAAGCGTGAGTATTGCGTGAACGCCGCGCACTGATAGTGCCCTCGATCTCGAGACACCGCGAACGAGAGCATGTGCATAGGGCGCGCGTGCGAAGGCCGCGTGCAGTGCATTCGAAACTGCAATGTCATCGACAAAGCCTGCGGTTCCGCGCAAGAGGCGGTCGTCTTCAGTCCGACCCAGGCGCGCGCCGATCAAGCGACTCATTATTCGCAGCTTCCCCTCGGTTAAGTCAGCGCCTCGAACGGGCACGGCCCATGGCTGACCGAGCCCGGCAAGGTGTACCGTGCCGGAACTCTATGGACCGGGTTGCTCGTCCGGGGCAACAAAGCATCCTGCGATCTCGTGCTGAATACTGCCTCCAAAGTCATCTTTTCAGGAATCCGAGTTCTTCAGGGTTTTGCTAAGGCCGAGCAGCAGGCTGCTGCCGAGACCGGCAAAGACGAACAGCAGCAGTGTGACCGCCATGATCGTGAGTTGATCATTGGTCCCGATCGAGGCGAACAGCAGGTGGCCAAGGCCGCGGGTCGAGGCAAACATCTCGCCGATCAAAACTCCGAGCAAGGTGAGGGCAAAGCAGATGCGAAAGCTTGCCACCGCTTCGGGTATCACCGCCGGAATAAGAACGTGACGCGCGTAGGCGCGGCGCGAGAGCCGCATGGTCTGGCCCACCTTGCGGTAGATCGGCCGCAAGGTCCGTAACGCGTTTGCCATCATGATGACCACGGGCGGCAGGCCATGCAGCAGGCCGAAGAAGACCTTGGCGGCGTCGCCGAGCCCGAAGAACAACAAGATGATCGGGTAGAGCATGACCTTCGGCGTCGCTATCAGGGCGAGAATTGGCGGCTCGATCGCGTCGCCGACGGCCTTCCAACCGCCGCACATCAGCCCGAGCGTGAGCCCGCCCGCCATCGCAATGGCCAGCGCGATGCCGTAAGCGTTGGCGGTTGCGGCAATATCATTCCGAAAGCGCGGTTGGCCGATCAGCGCCGCGAGCCGGTGCAGCGTGGCCCAAGGCCCCGGCAGGACATCAGCTCCCAGCTTCCAGGAAGCGACCTGCCACGCCAATACAACCGCGAGGCAGATCAGCGCCACGTCGAGGCGGCGCTGGAAGCCTTTCCCGATCATATCGCCGGCGCTCCGGCGCGAACGCGCAAATGCCGCAACACCGCATTGACGAGGAGCACCAGGATGAGAAGGGCCAGCATCAGGCCATACATGCGCTCGATCTTGAACGACATGTAGGAATCGGCGATGTCATGGCCGATCCCCGCCGGCGCCAGCAAGAACTCGCTGGCGATCACTGCGACGAACGCGTAGCTGACACCGAGCGTGATGCCGCCGAGAATTTCGCGGGAGCATGACGGGATATAGATGCTGGCCAGCCTGCGGAACGACCCGAGGCGATGCACCTTCGCCACCTTGCGAAGCACAGGCGGGACATGGTCCAGCCCGCTCAGCGTGCCGATCAGCACGCTCATCGCCGCGTATAGCGTGCCGGTGAAGACGATCGGCGCCGCGCCGACGCCCAGAATCACCACCAGCAGCGGGTAGAGGGCAAACAGAGGCAGCGCGTAATAGCTTGCGATAAGCGGCTCACAGGCTTGGCGCAGTCGCGGCAGCGCATGCAGCACAATTCCCGCTGCGACGCCCGCCACGGCAGCGATTGCAACCGACGCCGCGACCGAGCTCAGCGTCTGCCAGACATCATAGAGTGTCGCCGGCTCAGTGAGGGCGGCAGCCATTGAGCGAACCATGATCGTCGGCGGCACAAGATCGGTTGGACGCACCAAGTGGGTCCGGCAGACCGCCTCCAGTGCAGCCGCGAGCACGGCGAGCGCGATCAGCCGGCGTGCATGGGGCCAGGACATGGCCGGCTATCTGGGAATGAAACGACGGTCGATGATCTGCTCAAAGTCGTAGCCCTCTTTGATCTCGCCGGTAGCCAGCAGCAGCTTGCGCGAGCCGGCCAGGCCCTCGGGGTCTATGTTGCCGTCGGAATAGTATTTCGCCTTCACCATCCGCTCGAGCGCATGCTCCAGCGACGGCAAGTCGATATTGACCATGCGCGGCAACGACTGTTGCGCGGCTTGCTTCGGATGAGCGTAGACGAAATCGACGGCTTGCTTACGCGCCAGCATGATGGCGCGCAGCTTGTCCGGCTGCTTGTCGATGAAGTCCTGGGAGGCGACCAGCACGTTGGAGATAACGTGTGGCAGGACCTCCGATACCCTGGCGATCGCACGGTACTTGCTGCCATACTTGCTCTGCAGCGGCTCGTACATGTAGGCGGTGTCCACGGCGCCGCTGTTGAGCGCCGCGACCGCAGCACCGACGCCGAGCGGCACCTGCGTGACTTGCGAGGGGTCGATGCCGTAGTGCCGCAGCATCATCTCGCCATAGACGCGGGTCAGGCCGCCGGGGGTGGTGGTGCCGAATTTGCCACCGATAACATCGCGGAGCGACTTCACCGGGGAATCCGCCTGCACCACCCAGTCGTTGTCCGCTGCATTGGAGCTGCTCGCCCCGATGATCTTGATCGGCAGACCGGCGGCGAAGCCGGTCACGGTCGCGCCGATCGCCGCATCTGCGAAGGGCACGCCGCCCGCAAGCATGTTGCGCAGCGTCGTGCCGCCGCCCTGAGACGTGATGACATCGGTGACATCGACGGCATTCCTGCGCAGCAGGTCCTGCTCTAGAGCAATGATCCAGGGAACGCTGAGCATCACCTGGCCGAAGTGGGAAACGTGGATTTCCTCGGCCGCGGCGCTTGAGCAGCCGAGCACTGCCGCGCCTATCGCTGCGAGCACACGTCGCATCCTCGCCTCCGAATTGTTATCAGACCGGCAGCCGGCCGCGAACGGTCAAACCGTTCCCCACACTGCGCGGGCGGTTTCCATGATCCGCTCGAATTTCCGCCATTGCTCGTCCTCGCCGAGCTGAACGCTCCCGACACCGCTGCTGAAACCGCATTGCGGGCTGAGCGCGAGCTGATCGAGCGGCAGGCGGCGCGCAGCATCATCGATCCGCCGCCGAAGGTCATCCAGCGATTCGAGGACGGCGCTCTTGGTAGTCACCAGTCCGAGCACCGCGATCGTGCCTTTGCGGATAAACCGCAGCGCGTCGAAGCTGCCGGCGCGTTCGCTGTCGTACTCCAGCAGCAAGCGGTGGTGCTTGAGGCCCGAGAACAGACGTTCGGCGATGGCGTCGTAATGTCCTTCGCGATGCCATTGCGGCAGCACCTTCCCGGTGACGGGATCGGTGCCGCGTGGATTGCCACGACAGATATGCAATCCGAAGGTCACGCCATCGAAACCGGCGATGACGGCGTTCTCCGCCGCGATGGCGCGATCAAGGTTCGTGTCCGGATCTTCGCCTCTTGAGCGCATCCGCTCGAGGGAGACCTTATCGACGTAGGCCGTGAACCCGGGCGCATCGATCTGAACGTATCGGCAGCCGGCATCGACCAGCTCGGAGATCATCTGCCGCTCGATGGCGACGACATCGGCGATGAACTGATCGATGTCCTTGTAAACCGCCTGGGATCGCTCCCAGGCGAAGCGCTGGGAAATCCGGTCCGGGCCGATCAAGCTGACCTTGATGGTGTTTTGCGCGAAGCGGGCGGTGAAACGATACTCATCGAGCACGATGTTGCGCTTGAGGCGCAGCCGCTCCACCGCTGCGCGTCGCGTCGCGATGGCCGGGCCCTGCGCATCGAAGTTCTGCTCGGTGCGGTGCAGCGGGCGGTTCGGCTCGCGCCAGTCCTGCAGGCGTTCGACATGGGCTGGCACGTCAAAGCCGCTGACCGCGGCGCTGAAACTTTCCTGGAAGTTCCGCCGCCGAAATTCGCCGTCGGTCACGATCGGCCAGCCGATCACTTCCTGGCTGCGCACGACATCGACAATCGCCTGGTCCTGAGCGGCGCGAAGCTCGGCATCGTCGATCTCCGCGCGCGCGTGGCGCTCGAACGCGTCGCGCAGCGATTGCGGCGCCACAAGGCTGCCGTTCTGGTCGACGCGAAGCCTGTTGAGATCGATCCGATTCTTCAGCATTGGCTTGGTCCTCCCTTCTTGTACGGGGCGGGATGGATGATAGTCTAAGCTCGCGAGAGAGGGAGAGGCAAAATGTCGAGCGCCGCCGGATGGATCGATCGCCGCCGCTTGCTGGGAACTGCGGTCTACGGCGCTGCTGCGGTAACGAGCGGTGTCCTGACAATGCCCGCCGTTCTGCGCGCTCAAGGCGCAGTCGTGAAGCTCGGCGTCCTGCATCCTGTATCGGGTGCATTGTCCTATTCGGGCCAGCAGGGCCGCCTCGGCGCGCTCATGGCCACTGACGAGATCAACGCAGCGGGCGGCATCAAGGCGCTGGGCGGCGCCAAAATAGAGGCGGTGCTCGGCGACGCGCAATCGACGCCGGAAGGCGGCAATGCCGAGGTCGAGAAGATGAATGCAGCCGGCGTCGTCGCGATCGTCGGCGGCTACGCCAGCTCCATTTGCCTTGCCGCCAGCCAGACCGCGGCGCGCTACGATCTCCCCTATGTCGTGGACGTAGGCGTGGTCGACGCCATCGTGACGCGCGGCTTGAAGAACACCTTCCGCTTCGGGCCGGGCTTCGGCGTGATCGCCAAGACCGCGCTCGACAACCTCGTCGCCATCAACGACCAGGCGGGCAAGCCTGCCAAGACCGTGATGATCGTGCACGAGGACTCGGCCTTCGGGTCCGGCCTGGCGAAGCTGCTCAACGACCAGCTGCCGGGGCGCGGCTTCCAGGTGCTCGACACCATTTCACATCCGACCCCTACGCGAGACTTCAACAACGTCGCCCTCAAGATCAGGGCGCAGAACCCCGACCTTGTCATCCCGGCGAACTATTACAACGAGTACGTCCTGCTTGCCCGCACCATGCAACAGCAGCGCATCCGGCCGAAAGGGATTTATTCCGTGCTCGGCGGTGCGGCGTCGTCCTACAAGTTCGTCAAGGAATTCCCCGAGGCGGCGCAGTACATCATGGACTGCAATCACTGGTTCGATCCACGCAGCGCAAAATCGGCTGCGCTGCGGAACAAGGTCGAGGCGAAGGGCGAGTTCTATACCTACGAAGTCTACATGAATTATTCCTGCATCCTGCTGGTCGCGGATGCGCTCGAGCGCGCAGCGAGCACCGACCGCGCCAAGGTCATAACAGGGCTGGAGAGCTCGACGTTCAGCGGGCACGTGATGCCTTATGGTCCGACCAAATTCGTCAATGGCCAGAACCAGGGAGCGGCGCCGGTCAACACCCAGGTGCTCGGGAACGACATCCAGGTCATCCTTCCGGAGCGCTTTGCGTCGGCAAAGCCGGTCTATCCGATGCCGCGCGCCTGACCGCAGCACCGGCACGCTGCGGTCCCGGCTTGATCCCGCCCGCACTGCAATGCTCTCGCCGGGCATCCTCTTTCCAGCGGTGCTCAATGGGCTCCTGACCGGCGCGGTTTATGCCCTGGTGGCGCTCGGGCTCACGCTGATCTACGGCGTTCTGCACATCATCAACTTTGCCCATGGTGCGCTGCTCACCGCCGCCATGTTCGCGGCATTCTTCGCCCACCAGCTGCTGGGGCTCGATCCCTATGTTGCGGCGCTGATGCTTACCCCGTTGTTTTTTGTTCTGGGCTACGGCCTGCAGCGCTTCGTGATCGGACCAGCCTCGCACGGCGAAGATCGCAACTACCTGCTGGTCACGCTCGGGCTGGCGGTGGTGATCGAGAATGCTCTGCTGTACGCCTTTCGCGCCAATACCCGGACCGTCACGCTCGGCTATGCCTTCGACGTCATCGAGCTCGGTCCTGCGTTTATCGCCGTTCCGCGGGTGATAGCGTTTGCCGCCGTCATCCTGGTGGCAGTCGGATTATGGCTGTTCATGCGGTTGAGCGACACCGGCAAAGCCATTCGCGCAGTGGCCAGAGAAAAGCTGGGCGCCGAGCTCGCCGGCATCGAAGTGGCTCACATCTACGCGGTCACCTTCGGCCTCGGCACCGCGTGTCTTGCGATCGCAGCCTGCCTCCTGCTCCCGACCTATTACGTCAACCCCCAGGCGGGAAATGCCTTTGTGCTGATCGCATTCACCATTGTCGTGCTCGGCGGCATGGGCTCGGTGGCGGGGGCTTTGACCGGGGGCCTGCTGGTCGGCGTGGTGGAAAGCGTCTCGGGCCTCTATCTCGGGGAGTCGCTCGGGCAAATCGGCATCTTCGTCATTTTCATCCTGGCGCTGCTGCTGCGGCCAAGCGGACTGTTCGGGCAGCCGGTATGAAAGCGTTCGCGCCGGTGCTGCTCGTTGCTGCGCTGCTCGCATGCGTGCCGATTGTCACGTCATCGAGCCTGGTGCTCAATTTCCTGGTCACCGCGCTGCTGCTCGCGCTTCTGGGACAATCTTGGAACGTGCTCGGCGGCTATGGCGGCCAGTATTCCTTCGGGCACGCCGCGTTCTTCGGAACCGGCGCGTATGCCAACGCAATCCTGCAGGTGCGGTACGGCATCAATGCCTGGCTCGCATTCTGCGTCGGCGTTGCCGCCGGAGCGTTTGTGGGGGCGGTGATCGGTGCCCTGTGCTTTCGCTCCGGACTGCGCGGCTCCTACTTTGCCCTGGTCACGCTCGCCTTTGCTGAGGTGCTGCGCATCATCGCAAGCGTGGCTCCCATTACCGGTGCCGGGGTCGGCACGCTGATCGGGCTTGATCTTCGTCCCGAAGCTTTCCAGTTCCAGGCTCGCGCACCGTTCTATTGGATCATGCTGGGCCTGGTGGCCGTGTCCCTGGTGCTCGTTCGGGTTATCGAGAATAGCCGCTTCGGCGCATGGCTTGTCGCGGTGCGCGAGAACGAGGACGCGGCGAGCGCGCTGGGCATCGATGTCTTCCGGATGAAGCTTGCCGCGATGACGATCTCCGCGGCGATTGCCGCGGCGGCTGGCGGTTTTTATGCGCAATACTTTTTGTTCGTGGACGCGGGTATCGCCTATGGGTCGCGGGTCTCAGTGGAGGCCCTGCTGGCTGCCATCATCGGCGGGCTAGGCACCCTGTCCGGGCCGCTGCTCGGCGCGGTGGTGATCAAGACGTTTGGCGAGCTGACCAAGCTCATCGCCGGCGATGCGCCCGGGCTTGATCTCGTATTCTATGGCGGCATGCTCATTGTGGTCGTGGCGTTTGCGCCAAGGGGGATCGCCGGATTGCTCGCCGACATCCGGGATCGTGTCGCAAGAGGCGTCGCGGCCGTGGCGGCGTGAATGGAGCATCCGTGTGGCTGGCGCGTTGCTGCATGTTGATCAGCTGTGCAAGCGATTTGGCGGATTGCTCGCCCTTGATCATGTCTCGTTTACGGCCGAGGAGGGGCGCATCACCGCCTTGATCGGCCCCAACGGCGCGGGAAAGACGACGCTGTTCGCAATCATCAGCGGATTTGCGCGGCCCAGCGAAGGATCGGTCTTCTATGCGGGCGACGACATCACGGCCGAGCCGCCGCACGCGCGCGCAAGGCGCGGCATCGCTCGTACCTTTCAGCTGGTGCAGCCCTTCGCGGAATTGACGGTGCATGAGAATATCGCGGTCGGCTCATATCTCACCCGACCGGCGCGGGCGGACGCATTGGCGGCTGCAGCGGAAATCGCGCAACGTGTCGGGCTGGGCAGCCTGCTGCACCGCCTTCCCCGTAGCTTGACCATCGCTGCGCTCAAGCGGCTCGAGCTTGCGCGAGCTCTCGCAATCAACCCGCACCTCCTGCTGCTTGATGAGATTCTGGCCGGGCTCAATCCGTCCGAGATACGCGACGTCGTGCCGGTCATCCGCGAAATCCGCGATCGCGGCGTAACCATCGTCCTGATCGAGCATGTGATGCAAGCCGTGATGAGCCTTGCCGAGCAGGTGCTGGTGCTGGCCGAGGGCCGCATCATCGCTTGCGGTCCGCCGCGAGCGGTCGCGGCCGATCCCGAAGTGGTGCAAGCCTATTTCGGCCGTAACACGGCTGCGCGCATGCTGACGCAGGGTGAGGGCTTATGACAGGCAGGGATATGCTCGCGGGAGGACGCCTTGGTTGAAGACATCCTCGCCGTGCGCGGCCTGTGCGCGGGCTACGGCGGGAGGGAAGTTCTGCACGGGATCGATCTGAGCATAGCACCCGGCGAGCTCGTCGCCGTGCTCGGATCCAATGGCGCGGGGAAATCGACGCTCAACCGCGCCATCTCGGGAGTGCTGCGGCCCTCGCGCGGCGTCATTTTCTTTGCCGATGAATCCATTGCGAGCGCAAAACCTGGACACATCGTGGAGCGCGGCCTCATTCACGTCCCCGAAGGCCGCCGCATCTTTCCCAATCTGACCGTGGAGGAAAATCTCGATCTCGGTTCCTATCGGCGCGCGCGCCCACGGCGGGAAGCGAACCGCGGCCGCGTCTATACGCTGTTCCCCCGACTCGCAGAACGACGCTCCCAGCTTGCCGGGACCCTCTCCGGGGGAGAGCAGCAGATGCTTGCGATCGGGCGCGGGCTGATGGGCGAGCCCAAGCTCCTGATACTGGACGAGCCTTCGCTCGGGTTGTCGCCCGTCCTCGTCGAGCAGCTGTTCTCGCTGATCAAGAGCATCCACGCCGACGGGGTCGCGGTCCTGCTGGTCGAGCAGAACGTCGTGCAGACGCTCGAGCTCGTGCAACGCGCGTATGTCCTGGAAAACGGCAGCTTGATCATGCATGGAAGCGCCACGCAGATCCGGGATGATCCCAAGCTCAGTCGCGCTTATCTTGGTGTATGACATGATCGATCCCGTTACGCTCGCCGTCCTGAACGGCAGGCTTGTCCAGATCGCGGACGAGATGGATGCGACGCTCTACCGCTCCGCGTTCAATCCCATCATCGCCGAGGCGCATGATGCCTGCCATGGCATCTATCATGCGCAGACAGGCGCAACCCTCGTACAAGGAATCTCCGGTCTGCCGATCTTCGTGGGGACCATGGCGTTCGCGGTCAAAGCCGTGATCGACAAGGTCGCAGGGGATGGCGGCCCCGCCGAAGGCGACACCTTTCTGTTCAACGACCCCTATGACGGGGGAACGCACCTCAATGATTTTCGGCTCGTGCGTCCATTCCTGCGCAAGGGAGGCATCTTCGCCTGGCTCGCTTCCGTCGGCCATTGGCTCGACATCGGCGGCAATGTCCCGGGCAACTTCAATCCCAAGGCGACCGAAAGCTTTCAAGAGGGTGTGCGCATCCCGCCGGTGAAGCTCGTGCGCGGCGGCATGCTGCAGCAGGACATCATCGACATCCTCGCCGCAAACTCCCGCGTGCCGGAATCGAATTGGGGCGACCTCAACGCCCAGCTCAACGCGCTCGATCTTGGCGAGCGACGGCTGCATGCATTGCTCGACCAGTATGGCGATGAGACCATCGCCGCTGCGCTCGCCGCACTGAGCGCGCGCGCACAAGCGCTGATGCGCGCCAATATCGCCGCCTTGCCAGACGGCACCTACAGCCGCGACGACTTCCTTGACAACGACGGCGTAAGCGATGCCCCGCTGCGGATTGCGCTCGACCTCACCATAACGGGCGATCGCATGCGCCTCGACTTCTCGCGCTCGGCGCCGCCATGCGCAGGCCCCCTCAACATTGCGCGCTCGACCACCATCGCTTGTTGCTATGTCGCGCTCAAGCATCTCTTTCCCGACGTCCCGGCCAACGCCGGCTGCCTTGCCCCGATCGAGTTCGTAGTTCCAGAGGCGACCCTGCTCGCGGTATCCGCGCCGCGGCCGGTCGGCGGCTATACCGAAACCATCCTGCGCGTCATCGACGTCATCTTCGGCGCCTTTGCCCAAGCCGTGCCGGAGCGCGCCAACGGGAGCCCATTCGCCACCATCAATGCGCTTTCGCTTGCGGGCTGGCGAGAGCACGGCCGCAAGTGGGTGATGTTCTGCTTCTTCGGCGGCGGTCTCGGCGGCAATCCCGAGGGCGACGGTCTCAATCACAGCAACAACCCGATCTCTACCGCGACGATCCCGCCGGTTGAGATTCTGGAATCGCTCTATCCCGTCATGTTCACGCAATGGGCGCTGCGTCCGGATTCGGGCGGCCCCGGCCGGCATCGCGGCGGGCTCGGCGCGATCTACGAGATCGAGGTCTTGGCCGAGAGCGGCGCCGATGTGTTCTTGCTGGGGGAGCGGGGCAAGTATCCGCCGTTTGGCGTCAACGGCGGCAAGCCGGCCGCGCCCAACCGCTTTTTCTACGAAACCGACTCAGGCGAAGTCATGCCGCCGCTGGTCTCCAAGATGACTGATGTGCATCTTCGCCGCAACCGCAAGGTGCGGTTGGAGACGCCGGGCGGCGGGGGCTTCGGCGATCCGACGATGCGCGATCCCGAGCGGGTCATGCGCGATGTGCGGCTCGGCTACGTGACGCCCAAGGCAGCGCATCGGGACTACAAGGTCATTCTGCGCGGTGACGGCACGCTCGATCGCGACGCTACGCTGAGCGCACGCGCTGAACCGGCGCGATGAGCGGTTCAGGTATTGTTATTGGCGTAGACGTTGGCGGCACATTCACCGATCTGTTTCTGCTGGATCCCGCCGCGCGCAGCTGGCGGACCTGCAAGGTGGCCTCGCATCGCGGCGACGAGGCGCGCGGGTTTCTCAATGGCCTTTCCGCGCTCGGAGTAACGCAGCGCGATGGCGCGATTGTGCACGGCACGACGGTCGGCACCAACGCCTTGCTCGAGCGGCGCGGGCCAAAGATCGGGATCATCACGACCACGGGATTTCGCGACGTGCTGGAAATGCGCCGGCGCGACCGGCGGCGGGTATGGGGGCTTTGGGGCGACTTCATCCCGCTTGTCGACCGCGACATGCGCGCGCAGGTGGGCGAGCGAACGCTTGCAGACGGAACCATCCGCCGACCCGTCGACGCAACCGAGGTCAGGACCGCAGCAAAGCGGCTCCTCGATCACGGAGCGCAAAGCCTCGCAGTCCTCTTCATCAACGCCTATGCCAACCCTGAGAACGAGCGCCGCGCCGTCGCGGAGATTCGCAGCGTGTGGCCAAACGAGCATGTGACCGCCTCGCATGAGGTGCTTGCTGAGATCAGGGAGTTCGAGCGCTTCTCCACCACTGCCATAAACGCCTACCTGCAACCGGTCGTGGGAGCCTATTTGGGCAAGCTCGAAGCATGGCTCGCGACCCAGCGTTTCGGCGGCAGCTTGCATGTCGTGCAGTCGAACGGCGGCGTCATGTCGGCGGCGAGCGCGCGCAGGTTCCCGGTGCGCACGTCAGTGTCCGGACCGGCGGCCGGGGTGGTAGCAGCGACGGCGCTCGCGCAAGCCACCGGATTCGAGAACGTCATCACCTGCGATCTCGGCGGCACCTCCTTCGATGTCAGCGTCATCGCGGCAGGTAAGGCCGCTATCGCACCGCAGACGACCGTCGATTTCGGGATCGTCATTCGCACGCCCATGATCGAGATCGCGACCATAGGGGCGGGCGGCGGCTCGCTCGCCTCGGTCGATCGCGGCGGATTGCTCCAGGTCGGGCCGGAAAGCGCAGGCTCAATGCCGGGACCGGCCTGCTACGGCTACGGCAACATCCGCCCCACGCTCACCGATGCGCAACTCGTGCTTGGCCGCATCAACGCGAGGCGCCCCCTGGGCGATCTCGAGTCGCTCGATGTCGAGGCCGCCAAGCGAGCCATTGCAACGCACGTGGGCGCGAGCCTCGGTCTTTCATTTACGCAAGCAGCGCAAGCCATCGTCCGCGTGGCGGAGGCCAAGATGGCCGGAGCCATTCGTCTCGTTTCCATCGAACGCGGGCATGATCCTGGCCGGTTCATCCTAATGCCCTTCGGGGGCGGCGGCGCTCTGCACGCCTGCGCCCTGATGCGCGAGATCGGATTGAAGTGTGCGCTGGTGCCGAGATTGCCGGGCATTACGTCGGCGCTCGGCTGCGCCATCGCCGATCTCAAGCACGACGTGGTGCAGAGCGTGAACCTGATGCTGGACGGGTTGAACGCCGCGGACCTCGAGCGGCGCATGCGTATCGCCGGGACGACAGCGAACGCTGTGATTGCGAATGCAGGAATGTCGACCGAGCGCACGGACGTGCTTCATGAGCTGGACATGTATTACCTCGGACAGACGCATACGCTGTCCGTACCGATCTGCAGGACGGACGCGGATGCTCCGCTGGGGCTTACGGAAGCGGCGATACGCAGGGCATTCGACCAGGCGTATTCCGCGGCCTTCAGCCGGCTCCTGCCGGGGCTGCCGATCGGCATCATGTCCCTGCGCGCGACAGCGATCGGGAAGCGCCCGGCTTTCGACGCTGCGGTATTTTCCCCGCAGGCCTCGGCATCGCTGGAGAAAGCACGGGTCAACGAGCGGGAAGTCTGGTTCGACAACGGCTGGCATCAGACCCCGATCTGGTCACGGCTCGAGTTGCCGGCCGGCAGCATCATCGCGGGCCCCGCGATTCTCGAGCAGCCCGATTCAACCACGGTGATCGAGCCGGGGTTCAGCGGGAGAACGGACGCTTTGGGGAGCTTGATTCTGGAATTTGGGGAAGCGAGCTCACAGGATTTAGATATCGCTCGGGCAACTCTATGAGCCGGGTGGATGTGCTGACACCCGGCGCCCTCGTGGTTAGAGCCCTCCACTGGTCCAGAGTCGCGCCGCAGACGCCCTCACGAAACAGGGAGCGATCTCAGCGTGCAGGATCGGTGCCCAAGGTCCGGTTAACCTTTGATAGCTGCCGGGTTTGATGCACCGCGGTGAAACGGCAGGCATGTGCAAATTGGAGACCTTAGCAGGTACAGCAACGTGCATGGACAAAACTGCAGCTACTCGATCAACTGGTCGGCCAGCGCGAGCAGCCTATCAGGAATGGTTAGGTCAAGCGCCTTGGCGGTCTTTTGGTTGATGATCAAATCAAATTTTGTGGGGCTTTGAACCGGCAAATCCGCCGGCTTGGCACCCTTGAAAATCCTATCGACATAGACAGTGGCTTGCTGGAACAGATCGTTGGTTTCATGTCCATAGGACAGGAGCCCACCAGCTGTAGCGTAGTATCTGTATGCGTAGATGGCTGGCAACCGATAGCGAGCCGCCAGCGAAATGATGAGCGCACGATTGGCGGTGGTGAAGGCGTCTGGATTGACGATAAGACCACCATTCGAGTTGCTCCCCAGTTGTGCAAAAACGTGCTCAACTTCAGCCGCATCGCGAACGGGGGTTACGTTCAGCTGTACTTCCCGAGCGGCTGCCGCTTCCGACATTGATGGCACAAATTTTTCCGCGTATGGAAGACCCGCTTGCGGATTGAACATAAATGCGACGCGTCTAATCTCCGGGGCAGCTATCTTAATCACTTCCAGCCACTTACCGCCTATCTGGGACTCGCTACTCTCCGTAATCGCTCAGGTTGCTGCGCGCCCGCCGCGAGCGGCCACGCCGCCGAGCAGTGCAATGAACTCGCGCCGTCTTAGTTGATCGAACTGCATCTGCTGCCCCTAGCCAGGGCGGTAGGATGGCGGATTAGCGAGGATCAAGTCAGGGGCTTGCTGCAATGCGGGATTTCGACCCAGACTACGCCGCTTTGGGTCATTTTCAGCCCGAAATCCCGAAATCCTCAGAGCCACAACCCGTCTCGCGGCCGGATTGGCCAGTAAGCTGACGCAAATTCAACCACTTGGTGTATCGCAATTAGCGGCCGGGAAGTGCCAACAGCGGCTCTGAGCGATCGCAGCAAAGCTGCCCCTTATTCAATCACCTCGTCGGCGCGCTGTTGGAGCTGGACCGGCACGTCGAGGCCGAGCGCCTTAGCCGTCTTAAGGTTGATCACCAGCTCAAACTTTGTCGGCACCTGCAATGGAAGATCGGCCGGCTTACCACCCTTGAGGATGCGGTCGATGTACCCTGCCGCCAGCCGAAACTGTTCGCTGCGAACGTCACCATAAGAGATCAGGCCGCCCGGTTCTGAAAAAAAACGATTGAAATAGATCGCCGGCACGCTGTAGCGGGCCGCCAGCGCAATGATCAGTTCACGATTTACATCGTTGAACACGTCCGGCATCACGATGAGGCCGCCACCTGGATCGCGTGTT
>Ga0073928_10000251_pt1 | contig 130673 bp, 102 predicted proteins | sample PaiPotPPA55metaG_FD_76969 | JGI IMG/M metagenome (GOLD analysis project Ga0073928, IMG submission 76969) | Iron sulfur acid spring bacterial and archeal communities from Banff, Canada, to study Microbial Dark Matter (Phase II) - Paint Pots PPA... ... | reverse complement strand
GCCTTCATGCGCTCTACAGCCATCCTCTGAAATTTCCGGGAGTATCGTTTCCTCTTCATCCTCTCGTTTCCTCTCCCGGAAACTGTGCCCATTCTTGTGTGTCACTTCAAGGGTTCATTCCATATGTTTGACAATGGTTAAGGATTTATCGCACTGATGGGGCGAAATATCGGTAGTGCTCTGCCTTAGCGGCTGGGCGTTGCTTTGACCCAGCTGCCTATTGCAGCGGATTGGCAAAGCGCAATCCAGGGAAACGGGCGAAGTCCCGGTCCGTTGTATGTAGAATGCCGCCGTACTCCAGGGTTAAGGCGGCGAGTTGCGCATCTGTCACGAGAGGACCCCGGGCTTGGCCGTCAAGCATCAGTTGACGCAGCAGGACCCAGTGTTGATCGCCCGGTGCCAACAAACGAACGTTGGGCTGCTCCAGCCATTGATCAACAAGCTCAGCAGCCTCCTGGGGCGTGAACCGCTTTCCGGGAAGCCTTGGATTCGTCACGACCCTGAGGAAGGCGGCGACCGTTTGCCAAGGCAATCCAATCGGTACTCCGCTGGAGAAAATCTGCTCAATCCAAGCACGCGCCTTAACGTGATGCTCCGAACTGGCGTCATATGCGTACAGAAGCACATTTGCGTCGAGGACAATCACTTGTGCGTTGTACCTTCTATTGCCTCGATTAAGTCCTCCACATTGTCGTAGTTTAACCCCGGAGGCAAACCCAACGCGCGAGGATGAACCAAGAACTGCTTTCGATCCGGCTTTCCTGAGACCATCAAGCCCAGCCGAAGAAAGTGGTTCACCGCAGCCTTCAGCGAAGCGCCAGATCTGCGCATCTCGCGGCGAAGCAGCTTAGCAACGTCCTCATCAAGGGAAAGAGTGGTTCGCACACATTGATGATCGTAGAGAAGACATCATGATGTCAAGCTTAAGTTTACACCCCTGTGGTTCGCCAATACTTCAGCCGAGACCCGAGACGCGGCGGTTCTTGGTAGAGCCTGAATACGATTATCGCCTCGATACGGCATGAAGACTCTGGAGGGCACGAACCCGAGTCTGCGTGGAACGCACATATATATAAGGACCGGCGGAAAGTCGATCCGGGCTAGGCCGCTCGATTGTAACGACGGTGCAGCCCGCCGAGTCGTTCCTGAGAAAGGACCCGACCCGAAGCTGCGGAACGAATCCTGCCGTCAGGTGTCCCCTTCTCAAGTCCGAGATGCGTGCGGTCCTCATGATGGTAACGAACATACTCGCAGAGCAATCGCTTCAGATGTCGTTCATTCAGCGCAACAGTGCGGTCCTGCAGGTCTCGTCTGCAGCTTCCCTCCCACCGCTCCGCGATGCCATTCTGCCATGGACTCCGGAATGACGTTCGCTTTGAAATGATCCTTGTGGCTTTCACCGCTGCGATCGCCTCAAACCCGAACTTCTGATCGCGATCAAGAATCAGGTATTTGTGAGAGGCTTCAAATGGCCAAACCCGCCGAGCGATTACCCAGAAGAGCTTATCGAAGAGGCCGAGGCTTGGGCGAGGATTTCCAAGCGCTCGTCGGATGCTTCGTGACGTTAACGTGCAGGATGCGCCGGCGATCATGACGAGTTGTTGACGCAAAGCAAGATTTTCGAGAAGGAGACTTCGCCTCCGGCGAAAGAAGCGGACCAGCATTCCGAAGCAGAGTCCTACGAAACGAAACATGGTCAGGATTTATAGCAGAACGGCGGTGAGATGGCAGCAAGCTATGTTATTGATTTCACAGTCGGCTGGAGTTTTGGCGAACCGCAAGCAAGCGAGGTTCGTCAGTCGGGCAGAATGAACCGGGAGAACCTCGCTCGTCTTGCCGGAGCCTGCTGTGGTGGCAAATTCGTGGTGTCGAGCGCGGGAGGAGCGTATGATGCGCAAATCCTAGATCTAAATCGGAGATTCTGGATGGAATTTGTGCGTGAATATATGGTTTTTGCACAGCTTTGCTTGGCAGGCGCTGTCCCTCTTTTGGCGCAGACTTCGCCGCTGCTCCCCTCCCAAAAGGCTCCGCTCTCCAACCGCGTGGTTGCCTACCAGATTGAAGCCAAGTACAACCCCAAGAACCACAGTCTTGACGCGCAGGAAACACTCACCTGGACGAACTATACGGGCCTGCCCCAGGATCGCCTGCCGTTCCACCTCTATCTGAACGCGTTCCAACCAAAGTCCACGTTTACGCGCGAAGGCTACGAGGCCGGCAACCGGGACGTCCAAATTGGCGCAAAGTGGGAGGGCAAGAGGTTCGGCGAAGACGTGATCAAGTCGCTTGAAGTGGTGGGCATGGGCGATCTAACCGACCAGCTCCGCTTTATCCACCCGGATGACAACAACGCAGACGATAAGACCGTGGTGGAAGTTCAGCTGCCGCGTCGTGTCGCACCAAACCAGAGCATCACGTTTAAGATCGCGTTCCACGATCAATTTCCCGAAGTCGTGGAGCGCACCGGGTACAAACGGGATTTTCTGCTTGCCGGACAGTGGTTCCCCAAGATCGGCGTGTGGTGGAAGAATTCCTGGAACTGCCACCAGTTTCACGCAACCACGGAGTTCTTCGCCGACTTCGGCACCTACGACGTGAAGGTGACTCTGCCCTCCAATTTCAACGTCGGCGCCACGGGCGTGCAGACAGCGGAAACCGCCAACTCCGACGGCACCAAAACACTTGTCTTTAAGGCGGAAGATGTCCACGACTTTGCCTGGACGGCCGCTCCCGGGACAAAGATCGTCGAAGACACCGTGCAGATTAGCAGCGGCACAGTGAAGTTGCGCCTCCTGATGCAGCCCGGACACATGAGCAGCGCTCCGCGCTACATGGATGCCCTGAAGGGAACGATGAAAAAATTTGACGATTGGATTGGGCCTTATCCTTATTCGCAAGTTACGGTGGTCGATCCGCCCCATGGCGGTCTTGCTGCGGGCGGCATGGAATATCCTACGTTCATTACGGCTGCTACCACGTGGTGGGTATTCGATGGTTTGAAAATTCCGGAGAGCGTTGTCGAACATGAATTCGGACACCAATATTGGTATGGCATGGTGGGCACCAACGAGTTTGAAGAAGCATGGCTCGACGAGGGCATCAACCAATACACCGAGTGCAAGGTCATGGATGCCCTATACGGCCGCGATGTGAACGTCTTGAATACACCGGTCGCTACCGCGGACGAACGCGGAATCGACCGAATCAGCTACATCGGCGTGGCCGAATACGATCCGCTGACCCGCTGGGGCTGGCAATTTCTCACCTTCAGATCCTACGGCGGGATCACCTACAGCAAAACAGCCCTCGTACTGCTTACGCTGGAACACATCATTGGAGAGGCAAAAGTGCGCGAGGCCCAACACATTTACTTTGAACGTTATCGCTACAAACATCCGACTGGTGATGATTTCCTGAACACGGTAAATGAAGTCGCCGGCCAGAATCTGGGTTGGTATTGGAACCAATCCGTGCGAGGAACGCAGGTGCTAGACTACCGAATACTGAGCGCCGAAACCCACCGCGCTGACTGGGCCGATAAAAACGCGCCGAAAAAAGAGAAGAAGGGCAAAACCGAGTACGTTTCCAGTGTGGTCGTTCACCGCAAAGGGGACTTCGTTTTGCCCGTCACCTTAGAAGTGAAATTCGACAACGGCGAAGTCCTTCGCGACCACTGGGACGGCCAGGACCGCTGGCATCGCTATACCTGGCAGAAGAAGGCGAAGCTGGTTTCCGCGGAAATCGACCCGGAGCACAGCATTCTGCTCGATCGCGACCGCTTCAACAACAGCTGGCTGGCCGATTCCAAGAGTCACACATCAGGAAAGATTGCCGGTTATTGGATGCTGATCACGCAGTGGTTTGCTCAGTTACTGGCATGGTTGGCCTGAGGAGAGATGTTGAAACGACCGATTCGAGATGGTTTCTTCCTGGTATGGCGGCACCAGCGTCTGGTTTGGTGGATTTTCTTGGTCAACCTCGTGCTTGGATTTTTGGCGTCGCTTGCACCTGGTGTGGTTCTCCACTCCGTGCTGGACAAGAGTCTTTATGCCGAAGAAATGAGCAAGCACTTTGACGCAACCATTTTTGCCGAGCTGCTCACCAAGCCCGAAGTTTCGACGTTACCGTGGATGACCGGTTCTTTGGCCGTCGGGGGGATCTTCCTTTTCTACATGCTCTTTATCTCGGGCGGAGTCCTTACGATTTACCACCAAGGCCGGAAGTTCAACCTTGGCGAGTTCTTTGAATCCTGCGGAGACTTTTTCTGGCGGATGGGGCGTCTTCTACTCTGGTCCATAATTCCGTTCGCAATCGTGTTTGGTTTGCTCGCAGTCGTGCAGCGCGTTTCCGGAAAGATGGCTTCCGATGCCCCGCGCGAGTTGCAAGGTTTTTTTGTGCAAGTAGGCGGCTCGTTTCTATGCCTGCTGTTTGCACTCTTTGTACGGGCCTGGTTTGATTTGGCGCAGGCACGCACGATAATCGATGACGTGCACGGAATACGCGTCCTGAGTTTTCGCTGTTTCGTGCTCGCTCTGCGAAACTTGCCGCGGCTCCTTTCGATCTATTTGACGATTACGTTGGTCGCGGGGATTGCAGTGTTAGCAGGCTGGACTTTATGGCTGAGGATTCCGAACAGGTCGTTCGGCGCCAGCTGGCTGCTTCTGGAGCTGCTGACTTTGGTGCTGGTTGGTGTTCGGCTCTGGCAGCGGGCGGCAACTTTGGTCTGGTACGAAAACTATGCCGAGTTGCAGACGCCGCCCATCCCGTTGCCGCCAATTCCTCCTGCGCCTCCCGCAATGGAACTTGTGGAGGCCGTAGCATCACCGGAGGTCCAGCCCTTCCAAGACGAAAGTGGGGACCCGCCCATCTAAAGGTAATTGCGTTAACTGCGACCAAACTGTCCGCTTTTCGTGGTAGCAGCGTCGCATCGGTGAGCATCAATTGGTCCACTTTGGTACACGAAACGAATTAACAAGCGAAACGTCGAACGTTGCGTAAACCAATGAAAGGCAGGAATTTGGAAGTGGTCGGGGCGAAAGGATTTGAACCTTCGACCTCCTGGTCCCGAACCATAGGAATACCAAATCTAAGCGTTGAATTGGCCAGAGTTCCCTTGTGCAGCCCTCTCAATAATTGCGCTACGGATGCGCTACTCGCTGACCCACGAGCTTATATTACTGCGACAATTGTATGCGGTTAATGATTCTTCTGTGAGGATCGGAATGCGCAAGTAATGCAGCCTCTGTGGGGGTGCTCGCAGGCGGTTTCGGCGTCGGAGCCGTAAATTTAATTTAATCATAAATTGCCGGAGTCGAGCTAAATCGAGGGAAGTCAGCAAGTTCTGATCAAATCGGGTTAAGCAATTTTCTTACGAACTGGAGCGAAGCAGCTTGAATCTCCTCGGCGGTGACAAGCGGATCGAAATTGAATCGTGTTTTGATATTCCTGCACATTTAGTGTGGCCTCAAGGTATCAAAACTTGCAAGCAGCGTGGAAGATGTCAGGTTTCTTTTGGGCAGATTTTATCTTAATAAACCTATGACGGTTTCTGCTCAGTGGCCAACCACTCCAACCGACCTCTCGTCGCTCCACACTTCGGCACCCGAATCTGAGACCGGGAGGTCAGTCTGATCGCAGGGCTTGGAGGACGTCGACGCGGGCGGCGCGGGCTGCTGGTAGGACTGAGGCGATGACCGCGGCGGCCAGCAGCACGATGGCGGAGGCGACGACCGGCACGGCACCGGGGACCTGCACGGCCCCGAAAAAGCTGCCAGCTAGCCGGGCTAACGCGTAGCCACCTGCGGCGCCTGCTAGTACGCCAGCGGCAGCCATTACGGCGCCTTCGGCGATGACACCCGTCAAGAGGTGGCGCGGCTCACAGCCAATGGCCAATCGGATGCCGAACTCACGCGTCCGTCCGCTGACGGAGAACGCCAGGACGCCTGCGACGCCGACCACAGCGATGGCCAGCGCGACGGCGGCGAAGCCGCCGAAGACCACCGTGTTCAGGCGGTCCGGCGTGAGCACTTCGGCGCGGATGTCTTCGAGCGTTGCGGCGTGCTCGACGGGCTGGTCGGCGGCCATGTCACGGACGATGCGCGTGATGGGCGTGACCAGCGCATAGGGATTCATGCTTGTGTGCACAAACAGGCGCCCGCCAAAGAGGGGCAACTCCTTACTGCCGGCATCATCATCCGGTATCTGACCGAAGGGGTGGTAGACGGTAAGCGCCGCGCCAGGCACTACGTGTTCATCGTCTACGTCGGTGGCCACGCCCACGATGCGGCGGGGGCCAGTCCTGATATAGACGAACGCCATCACAGGGTCGGTCCACATGATGTGCCGGTTGATCGGGTCTTGGCCGGGGAACATGCGCTGCGCGACGCTTTGGCTAACGATCACGACGGGCTCGCCGCCGCGCCGGTCGTCGTTGTTGAAGTCGCGTCCCGCAACAAGCGGGACGCCGAGAGCGGCAAAGAATCCCGGCGAAACAACGCGAAACTGCGCCCGCGGATCCTCTTCGCGAACGCCCTTCGCGTGGCCCTCTCCGGAGAACGCGAACCCGGGCCCGAAGCTGCCGGCGTCGCGCCAGGGGATGCTGGTACCGAGCGCAACGCGATCCACGCCAGGCAGCTCGTTGATGCGGCGGATGGTTTCCCTGTAGAAGTTGATGATGTCGTCTGGAGTTTTTCCATAGGACATGACCGGCACGTTCATTGCGAGAACACGATGCGTGTCGAAGCCAGTTTGTGTTGCTTGGAGCGTTAGGAGAGTTTTGATGAGCATGCTGGCTCCGGCCAGGAGCATAAAGGATGCGGCGATCTGCGTGACCGCAAAGATGCGCAAGCGACGGCTGGTACTGCCGGTGATGCGCAGGCTGGTGTTTGCGAGGCCGCTGCCATTTGAAGCGTCGGCCGACGGAAGGCGGGGAACAAAGGCCAGAAGCACCGACGCAAGGACGGCCAGAATCGCGCCGACCCAGAGCATGCTGTAGTCGACGGTGAGATCGAGGGCGCGGACCGAGAAGCGGGAGGCGTAGCGGGCCAGGATGGCGACCATCGGACGGGCGCTCAGGACGCCAAGCGCCGCGCCAGCAACGCAGAGCACGAGGCTTTCGGCGAGCAGGGTGCGGCGGAGGGCGCTGGTGCTTGCGCCAAGCGCGGCACGGATGGCCAGCTCGCCTTCGCGGCGAACGCTGCGCGCGAGAATGAGGTTGGCGACGTTGGAGCACGCGATGACGAAGATCAGCGCGGAGGCGGCGAGTAGCACCAGGAGGACTGTCTTGGCGCGGGAAGTGATCTGGTCGCGGAGCAGCACGGCACTGATCTGGTTGTCGCCTTTCGCCGAGTAGGCTTCAGAATGTGTTTGGACCATAGAACCGTACACGGTGCGGAGTTCGGCGCGGGCCTGCTCGAGAGTAACGCCGGGCGCGAGGCGGCCGAAGAGTTCGGTCATGCGATGGACGCGGCCTTGCACCATCGTCGCTGACAAATGATGCGGGCTGGTCACAACGTTGGCGATGATCTCGGTTTCCGCGGGATATGGCACCGCGGGTTCCAGCACCCCGACGATAGTGGCCGAGCGGTCGCCGAGCCGCACGGTTTTGCCAATCACCGACGGATCGCTGTTGAGCACCGTCTTCCAGAAGCGATAGGTCAGTACACACGCGCCAGTGGCGTTCGGGCCGTCGTCTTGGGGTCCGAGCAGCCGACCGAGAACGGGGTGCAGGCCCATCACCTCGAAGTACGATCCGCCGACGACGCCTGCGCGAACCTCGCGGGGATCGCCGAGGCCGACCATGGTGAAGCCGATGGTCGAGAAATCGCCGAACTCGGTCAGCGTCTTGACGCTGGCTTTCAAATCCTGGATTTCCGGCACGGAGAAATTCGCGTTCTCAACGCCGATGCCGGGCGCGCTCTGGCGGATGTAGATCAGGCGGTTCTCGTCGCGGTTGACGAGCGGCCGAAGGAGTACGCCGCGCACCAGGGTGAAGATGGCGGCGTTGGCGCCGATGCCGAGCGCTAGAGTAAGCACCACGGTGATGGCCAGCCCTTTGGCACGCGCAAGCGATCGCAGCGCTATTTTCAGATCGTTCAGGAACAGCTCGGGTTTGAGGGTCATCGGTTTATCTCCTTCTAAAACGAGCCCCAGCGGACTCCTCTTATCTTATCCTGTCCTGTTATCCTGGGTTCTTTCCATCAAGACGCGTGACAGGTGCAAATGTTTCAGACAACCGAACTTTGGACGAGGAGTCTCCCCGGCGAAAGTCAGTGTGCGACATCTTACTTGCGCAATGCAAGTGAAAATATACTGCCGTGGAAATGTGCCAAGCGAGAGGCCGACTCCTAAGCGGCTGTCGCGGCGTCCACTGAATGCCTCCGAGGAGATGCTGGGCGATCACTGGTCGTTGTTGATCGTCCGCAACATGATGCTCCGGGGATTCCGAACGTATTAAGAGTCGGTGGAATCGGACGAGGGCATCACGACGAACATATTGACCGATCGGCTGCGCAAGCTGGAAGCTCATGGCATCATTCACCACAGAACCCGATCCATCGGATGGACAAAAATTCATGCACTTGCTCACACCAAAAGGAGCGCCCTGATTCCCAAACGGTTTCGATCGAGCGTGAACCCGCTCTCAACTGTACGACGAACCAGGCACTGTGAAATCGACATGTCCAACGGTCCTTTTCTTCATTCCTAGGTTCTTTCTACGAATTGTCCAAGCGATGAGCCGGAAATGTGTCCATCCTTTCACAAAATTCTCTCTTGCCAGGTCCGGATTGCTTTCCGGGAGGAATGTTTCCAGTCCTTCGTGGGTCAACGACTGGCACTCATACTCAACACCGAGGGCGTTGCGGAAGAGATTGGTAAGACCATCTTCGCTGTACACCCGGACGACCTAGCAGGAATGATCAAGCAAGGTATGCCGGCCAAGCAGATCGCGTTTGGTGTCAACATGAGCGTCGCGGGTTTGTATCGCCTTGCTCAGCGACTATTGCGCCGCCCGTGGAGCGAGCTATGTTCTGGTCTTTCCTAGGCGGATTCCTCGGATGCTTGGTCTCGAACGAGCATCATGTAACGCATAACGAGAGTCTCCTATCGATTGCAGGTTGTGGAGAGCCGCCGTCACACGATTCGGGGCGGAAGCTCTCTCTACATAGACGTCGTACGAGGCGTCGCGAAATCGACAAAGCGCGGAGAGTTTTTTTACTGCTGGCCCAGCTTCTAGCCGCCCTCGGCGATCTGCTGCTCGAACTTCTTGAACTTCTCCTGAACTTCGGCAGGGAAGTCGGTTACCTCCAACAACCGGCGGACTTCGACCATTTCGTTATCCGAGCCGGGGATGCGCGAGGCCCATTCGAGCGCCTCTTCGCGCGACTTCACCTGAATCACCCAGTAGCCGCCGACCACTTCCTTCGCTTCGGTAAACGGGCCGTCGGTAACTTTCGATTTTCCGCTTTTGAAGGTGACGCGCGCGCTCATCGTCGAGGGCGGGGTCAGACCGTCGAGTGCGAGCAGCACGCCGGCCTTCATGTAGTTGCTCGTTGTATTTCCGCATGGTCTCCATCGCTTTGAGTTCGGGTACCGTGCCGGGCTTTGCATTTTCGTAGCCGCTGGGAAACATGATCATCATGAAACGCATGGTGTTCTCCGTGAAGGTTGAGCGGACGCCGTATCAGGGCCGCTACTATATGGGAGCTTGGACCGCGCTGGGCCGGGAAAGTTGCGAGGCGCCGGGTGCGCGGTGCGGCTGCACTTACGCGTCGAGCGACCGCGTTAGCCCATCCCGCCAGCTCCCAGGGGCGATTGGATTTCATAAGGACCGAGTTTCGTCCCGGAGGTCAGAGCCATTCGTGCGCGTAATTATACCCTGTGCCGGCGGCTTCGCGTTTTCCGTGTTGGCAGCAGTGAGGCACAACAGAATCGCGACCTCCCGGTTTCCATCTAGACGTTCGCAGGGACTTTTGATAACGGAAATTCCGGCATCAAGGAATTTGGGAACAGAGGTTGGCACCCGCAAGAGAAGGTTTTTCGGAGGACCGGCTGCGTCTTATATAGTTATTAGTTATCTGATATTACATTTTAAGTAAATGGTCGGGACGAACGGATTTGAACCTTCGACCTCCTGGTCCCGAACCAGAGCGTCGAAAATTCTAAAGTCTTGCAGGTCTCGCACTTACGGCCCGTCCGGCTCGCAAAACCTGCCCTCAGTTGGTCCACATGGTACACAAGCCCGCAGTTTGACAGTTGAAACTCGACGCGAACTCATCGGGGAAAGCCGTAGTTCCGAAGAAACTGCGTGAAGAAACTGCGTGAAGAAACTGCGTGAGATTGACTTGCCCGGTTGAGGGACCTAACATGGCACGCGCTCGTTCAGGGAAAGCACGCCGTGTGCTGCGAACGTCGCGCCATTGATCCGCTTCATCCTCGAATAAGGAGACGGCAAGATGCGAGACCGTCTAGTCCAGACCCTGTTTCGGAGAGCTTGTGGTTTGCTGGCGTTGATTGTGCTGGTTGCCGATCTCGCCTTCACGAACGCGGCGAATCGCTATGACAAGACACCAGTACGAGTGATTGCCATTGGCGACGTGCATGGTGATTTTGATGATTTTTGTCTGATGCTCAAGGAGTTGGGCCTAGCGGACTCCCAGAACCACTGGACAGGCGGAAAAGCCATTTTGGTGCAAACCGGAGACGTAATCGATCGCGGCAACAAGGGGCGCGAGGCGATGGATCTGTTGATCCGGCTGGAGAAAGAGGCCGAGGCAGCCGGCGGGCAAGTGGTGCCATTGCTGGGGAATCACGAAATGATGAATATTCTCGGCGACCTGCGCTACGTCTCCGCTGAAACTTACGCGGAGTTCGCGGATGGTGAATCCGAGAAGCGCCGGAAAGCGGCCTATCAGGATTATGCGGCCTGGTACACGAGCCATACGAAGTCGCTGAAAGCGATCCAGCAAACTGCGTTGCCGGCAACGGAAGAAGAATGGATGGCCAAGCATCCGGCAGGGTTTCTGGAATATCGAGAAGCGCTGGATCTCGCCGGAGTGTACGGGAAGTGGCTGAGGCAACATGCGGCGGTGGTAAAGATCGGAGGAGTTATCTTCCTGCACGGCGGCCTATCTCCCAACCTGATTTCGCTCAAGCTGGAACAAATAAGCTCACAAGTGCGCCAGGAAATTGACGAGTTCGACAGAACGAAGCGGTATCTGGTCTCGCACAGGGTGATTTTGCCGTCTTTTACTCTCCAGGAAACTGCGGCGGCTGTAGAGGCGCAAATCATTGCGGACCGTGCAGCGGAAACGTCACCGGATGAGGAAGAGCAAAGCATGATGTCGCGGCTGGCCGGTGTAGGGCATTGGCTATGCATGCGCGAAGACGGCCCGTTGTGGTTTCGCGGCTACGACGAATGGAGCGAGGAGGAAGGCAGACAGCAGACAGAGAAAATCCTGGCGGCATACGAGGCAACGCATATCGTCGTGGCCCACACGGTACAGAAGACTGCGCACATCCGATGTCGCTTCGGAGGAAGGATATTCCTAATAGACACCGGTATGCTTTCGACATATTGGCGAGGCGGGCGGGCGTCGGCGCTGGAAATCCTCGCTGGCCGCAAATTCAATGGCGTGTATCTGGACGGCCAGGAATCAATTTTCGAGGAAAAACCTATCGGGTCCACGGGAAAAGAGAAGTAGAAGGACGGAAGCAGTGCGCGTCAGGAAGGGTCCAAGGATGAACCGTTGGATTGAACGGGCTCTGGATATTCAGCCGGGGGATCTACGCAGCGGCGTCCTGCTAAGTTCTTGCTTGTTTCTCACGATCAGCGCAGCGGTCGTCGGCAAGGTGGCGAGCAATGCGTTGTTTCTGGCGCAATTTCCGGCGGTGGAACTCCCGTACGCAGACATTGCCAGTGGCGTACTGGTTGGGTTCGTGGTGGCGGCATACTTGCGGTTGGGGCGGCGGACTTCGCTGGGCCGCTTGCTGGTGTGGAGCCCGCTTTTCTTTGCCTCCGGCTGCGCGTTTTTCTGGGTCATGGCGCATTATTATGTTTCCGCGTGGCTTTATCCAGTGTTCTACGTCTGGGTGGGCATCATTGCAGTGCTGGCGCCCACTCAGGTATGGACTCTGGCCAACTATCTGCTGACGACGCGTGAAGCAAAACGCATTTTCGGAATGGTGGGCAGCGGCGGCATTTGTGGCTGGATTTTCGCGGGCTACCTCTCAAAAATCGCGGCCAAGGCTTTTGGTACGGAGAGCTTGCTGTTCGGTATGGCAGCGCTTCTCCTGATTTGTTCGGGGCTGATGGCGGTTCTTTCGAAAGGAGGCCAACTGAAACTAGATCCCGAAAGGGATCGAGCGGTCGGAGTGGCGGGAACCGGCCAAAGGAACTTGCGTGACAGCGCGCGTTCCGTCTTTTCGTCCGTCTATCTTCGCGCCATCGCTGCGGTCATTTGTATTTCCTCGTTCACGACCACGTTGACCGGCTGGCAATTCAAGGCTCTTGCCAAGCAGTTTTCCCAGGGCAAAGATGCGCTGGCGATCTTTTTTGGCGATTTCTTTTTTTACGCCGGGCTGTTGGCCCTGCTTTTTCAGTTGCTGCTCAGCACTCGGCTGCTCCGGCGTTTCGGCATCGGCCCCATGCTCTTCGTTCTTCCGGTGGTGGTGCTGGCAGGCTCGGCGGGAGTGCTGGTCCTGGGAACGGTTGGCGCAGCGCTGTTCCTCAAAGGAAGCGATCAAGTGCTTCGCTATTCGATCGACCGCTCCACGATCGAATTGCTGTACTTGCCGATGCCGCACAGCGTCAAGCTGCAAGCGAAGTGGTTTATAGACACGGTAGTATGGCGACTGGGCGACGGACTGGCGGGAGTGGTAGTGCTTATTTTTGCTACTCAGCTGCGCTGGGCGCCGCAGCGAATCAGTTGGATCGTGATACTGCTGACATTAGTGTGGCTCGGCGCCGTTTTCGTGGCGGGCAAACAGTATGTTGCCCTGCTCAAGGACTCCATCAGCCAGCACCGTTTCGATGTCGAACAGGCTTCCACACTGGCCCTCGACCGCTCCACGATGGATTTCCTGACGAGCAAAATTCTTGCATCTGATCCGGACGAAATTCTTTACGCGCTGAGCTTATTCGGAGTGGAGCGGCAGCGCGCCGCCCACCCGGTGATTCGCGGGCTGCTGAGCCATCCGGCACCGGTGGTACGGCAAAAAGCCCTGGAGGTCCTGAGCGCGGCGGGCGACAAGTCTGTTCTGCCATCCATCGAGGCGCTGCTGAAAGATCCCGATCGCAACGTGCGAACCGAAGCGATGCTGTACCTTGTCTACCACGCGCACATTGACCCTCTCGCTCTGCTCGCAGAAGTTGGAGACTTCGCTGATTATTCGGTGCGTTCGGCAGTGGCGGCATTCCTGGCGAGACCTGGGGAAGCGCAAAGACTAGAAGCGGCCAGTCAAATCCTGAACGGAATGGCGGGCGAGGCCGGCGAGGAAGGGCAGCGCACTCGCGTGGAAGTCGCGCGCCTGCTTGGCGAACTTCCGGACTCGTTCGATCCCTTACTCGAATCGCTGCTGGGCGATGCCGCCTTTCCCGTCAAATGCGAAGCCATGCGCTCGGTGGGAACGCTTGGAAAACGTTCTCTAGCGCCGGTTCTGATCGGGTATCTTTCGAACCTCGAACTCTGTAACGAGGCGGCGCAGGCGCTTGCGAAATTCGGAGACCCGGTGGTTGGCCTACTGGGCGGCTATCTGGTTGATTCCTCGCGGCCGACTGATGCCCGGCGTGCGGTCCCGCCGATACTGGTAAGCATCGGAACCCCTGCAGCAGCTGAAGTGCTCTCAGATCACCTTCTTGAAAGAAACACCTCGGTTCGCTTTCAAGTGCTCAGCGCGCTAAATAAAATTCACCAGGTGCACCCTGAAATCGAACTAGACGTGCAAATGTTGGAGACGATTCTGGCGGCGGAAATTATGGGCCACTATCGCTCCTATCAAATCGCGGAATCACTGCGCGTTCCCGGGGACTCCGATGATGCGGTGCTGCGAGCGATGAGTGAAGCAATGCGCCAGGAACTAGAGAGAATTTTCCGCCTGCTGGGACTGTTGTATCCGCACCTGGATCTGCACTCGGTGCATTTTGGATTGCAATCGAGCAATGTGACCGTCTATGACAACGCATTGGAGTTTTTGGAGAACGTCCTGAATTCGCAATTGCGCGGAGTGCTGGTGCCGCTGTTGGACGGGAAGGTGAGCCCGCGGGAAAGAGCGGCGATCGCGCAGCGACTGGTGCACGCAAAAGTGGAGAATCGGGAACAAGCTGTTGCAGAACTAGTTGCCAGCGATGATCCGTGGCTCAAGTCTTGCGGCGCTTACGCGATAGGGACGCTTGGAATGATCTCGCTGCAAACCGAATTGGACAAGTGCCTTGAGCATCCGGATCCGCTGCTGCGCGAAACCGCGCGCGCGGCAAAGCTGCGGCTCGGAGCGGTGGCGAAGCCGTAACATGTCAGACGGTCGTGCGAAATGTCTCGCGCTCGGAAGCCCGCGGCGGCATCGAGAGTTTCGAACGCCGCCCAGCAGAAAAGGCCTCCGGTACCGCGAATCTGAAAGGATTAGCGGGGCAAACGCAAATCAATGCGAGTCGCGTGCAAGACACCCTTGTCATCCACGTGGCCAACGACAATGACGAACGAACCTTCCTTGACCTGGTCCATTTCTCCCGGTTTTCCGAGCTTGGTCCATTCGGTAGAGCTGTCGTAGGAGATTTTGCGGAGATCCTCGGCCCGGGTGTTAACGCCGCCGCGGATGTCCATCTGCGACAGGTCTTTGTAAATTCTGATGACGTGTCCTTGCCATTTTGTTTCTTTCTTCGCAGCGGGTGCCGGTTTGGTTTCCGACGTGGCCTGTTTCGCGCCCAGGGGCATGGCGGCAAAGAGCGCACCTGCGAGAACTACGGAAAGCAAATTCCGGTAAAACTTCATTGCGTCCTCCAATTAGATAAGCATAGGGTTTTGACCGACTGCAAAGGTAGGTATCCGGTAGCAGAGGATAATGCGGCGATGGGCAAGTGTAAAGAAGAATCTCGGGCAAGGGGCTATTATACCTTCGCGCCAGGCGATTGATGTTGTCACTGTGCGCGCGCCGGGCGTACAGTATGGGCCAATTGTCGGAGGAAGAGCCCATGGCCACGTTGAGCAAAGCGGCGGTTAAAGGTTTAGTCGTTGTTGTTGCCGGCGTCATATTTTCGCTTGGCGCTCGTGCAGGGGATGACGCGCCGCTGAGCAAGGAACAGATTAAGCATTTTCTTCACACGGCCGAAATAGTAAAAAGCAAGGAGTCGAGCAAGGGCGTGACTCATCCGTGGCGACTCACTCTGAGCGACGGCACCCTCACACACGATGCCTCATTCCAGCCAATCGATGAGCATAAAGCGGAAATGAAGCTGGAAAGCGGCAAGGTGGAGCTGGGTTTTGTCGACTCATATAAGTACAACATCGCGGCTTACAGGCTCGCCGAGCTTGTAGGCTTTGACGATATGATGCCGGTCTATGTCGAGCGCAAATGGCAAGGAAAGACTGGTTCGCTGAGCTGGTGGCTCCCCGTGAAGATGGACGACGCCGAGCGAGTACAAAAGAAGATCGAACCCCCTGATCCTGACAAGTGGAATCGGCAAATGTTCCGCATCCGCGTCTTCGATGAGCTGGTTTACGACTCCGATCCCAATCTAACCAATGTGCTGATTGGTGAAGACTGGACCGTTTGGCGCATCGATTTCAGCCGAGCTTTCCGCAGGAACAAGGAACTGCGCGCTCCGAAGGATCTGGTCAAATGTGACCGGCAGCTCCTAGAAAGACTGAAAGCGCTCAACGCCGGTGAGCTGGCGGAAAAAACCAAAGGCTATCTCACCAAGGACGAGTTAAACGGCGTGATGGCCCGGCGGGACAAAATAGTCGCCACGTTCCAGGCCATGATCGCGCAAAAAGGCGAAAAAGAAATTCTCTATTAGCGCTCGCTTCTCGCCAAAGAATTCGGCGATGAAACTGCATCAATTGAATCCGGAGGAAGTGGTCGGGGCGAAAGGATTTGAACCTTCGACCTCCTGGTGCCGAATCAGGGGTAACAGAAATCCTAAATGCTTTATCTGGTGTCGCTTAGGGACCAGCGCCCGATTCACTTTCCCCCTCAATTGTCCGTAAGTTGTCCGCAGGCTGGGTAACAAACGGAAATCGACCACCCATTACGCGTCAGCAAAGCTAATCATCTCCAATTCGTCTTGCATGATGTGTGGGCGTGCGACTCTGCCAGGATGCCGCTTCTCCCCAAGCGCTAGGCTCTCCGAGATTTCAGCATTCCCCTTCGCAAGAGCCGGTTTGCCTTGGTCTGGTAGCCCTGGCCACCCTGTTTTAGCCATGCGATGACATCGGCATCTAGCCGCATGGTGACGGGTCTCTTGATCGGACGGTAGAGGTGGCCGACGACGCCTTTACGCATCTGTTCTTCGGTAATTTCTGGGATGTCCGTGGTATTGATCTGGTCATCACGAATAGCGTCGAAACGCCCAATCTGTTTCCGGCGCTCAGATTTAGTGAGCCTTTTCATAGAATTTCCTTTCGTTCGGTGTTGCTTTTCGGGCCGACATAATGCGGACCGTTTCATCATCATCTTTCAACCTCAGAGTGCAGACCACCACCATGAGTCGGAACGTTCTGGTTATGGAGCCAATCGTCACGAGTCTCTCTTCGCCATCAACATCTTGGGTTTCCATCGTGATTCGGAGCGGATCTAGGAAACACCTCCTGCGCCAGTCCAAAGGCAATGCCGTGCTTGTGCTGATTTTGGCGGTTCTTCGTGTCGTCCCATTCGAAGTGCATCGTAGGTATGCAGTGCTTCTTGTTTGCGGCTCTCGATAATCGTGGTGTCCTGATCCACCGTGGCGATCTTCTGCTCCGGACAGCGTTCTCCAAATCGCTGCATCAGATCTTGGTTCACTTTTCCTAGCCCTTCCAGCGCTGCACTCTCTGAAGGAATGTACGCAATTTGATCTGGCAGTCGCCGCTGCTTGGCTTCCTGAATCTTTTCTTCTTCATGGAAGGCATACAGGAACTTCCGAGCTGCTTCTGGAGAAGGCACTTCGTGCCCGATCGAGTTCGATTCCCCGCCCGCCGAAGAGATGCTGACCGCGCTGGGAGGCCTACCGCTGGTGGTGCAAGCCTTTCGTTCTCTGGGATTGCCCGGCAGTGTGAACAAAGGTAGCCTCGTCGTAACCCCGTTGGCGCTCCTTCACCGCCAGGTGAATGCCGCGGGAGGGGAATGCCTGGACGACTTTGAGCGACTGCGAGCAGACCCCGGGCGCCATCGTACGCGAAGGACCCACCTTGTCGGTGAGAATTCGTTGTCGTCGGTTCGCGCAGCCCAGCGGCGTTCTACGCGGGCGTACGGCCTCATTCAAGTTCCTCGCGTCTGTCGCTCTGTAAAACACGTCCCGCTATCGACGGATCGGGGCCTTGACCACTTGCGTTGACTGCTGGAACACATGGAGCTTACACTTCTGGTCTCATTTCATAGGAGTCCGGGCCCCACTCCGCGATGATTGGCCAAGTAATCTCTCATTACCGCGTCCTGGAAAAATTGGGCGGCGGTGGCATGGGCATTGTGTTCCTGGCCGAAGACCTTAAGCTGGGCCGGCGCGTCGCTCTGAAATTCCTTTCCGAATCCATCAAAACCAACCCCGCAAATTTGGAACGCTTTACGCGGGAAGCTCGTACTGCCTCCGCCCTGAATCACCCAAACATCTGTACCATCTACGAAATCGACGAAGCGGATGACAAACCGTTCATCGCCATGGAACTTCTCGAAGGGCACAGCCTCGATCAGGAACTCCGCGGTAACTCTCTGCCCATCGATCATCTTCTGGATCTCGGCATACAGCTTTCGGACGGACTTGACGCCGCGCACCGCAAAGGCATCGTTCATCGCGACATCAAACCCGCCAATCTTTTTGTCAACAGCCTCAACCAGCTCAAAATTCTTGATTTCGGTCTCGCAAAACTTGCCAGCGAAGAAAATTCCAACACCATCGGTTCGGGAGAAACCGTTGGCCTCACTGCCGCGGAGAATCTCACCAGCCCCGGTACCGCTATCGGCACCGTCGCATACATGTCGCCAGAACAGGCGCGTGGCGACGAAATCGATGCCCGAAGCGATATTTTTTCCGCAGGTTCCGTTCTCTACGAACTTTCCTCCGGACGCCTCCCCTTCCCCGGCAAGACCAGCGCTGTCGTGTTCGACGCAATTCTGAATCGCGAACCGGTGCCTCCTGTCAGCATCAATCCTTCGCTTCCGCAAGAACTGCAGCGCATCATTGATAAGTGTCTGGAAAAAGATCGCGACGTCCGCTACCAGAGTGCGGCGGAATTGCGCGCCGATCTCAAGCGCCTCAAACGCGACTCCGCTTCAGGCCGACATCCCACAAAAATCAGCGCTCCAGTCGCAATCGAATCTCGGCTCGAAGATGCGTCTTCTCAACATGCATCGCTTCGCAATAGCCAAACTTCCAGCTCTGTTTTTGTCGAAGCCGCAAAAAAACACACTATCGGCGTCGGAGTAGGAACCCTGATCGCGCTCCTGATTCTTGCTGCCGCCACCTTTGGAGTCTACGCGCTTCTGCACAAGCCCGATCGCCAAGCCTTTCAGAACTTCAGCGTGACTTCCATGACCACCACTGGAGATGCGGACACCGCCGCCATTTCTCCCGACGGTAAATATCTCGCCTATCTGCGTCGCGAAGCCGACGGAAGACGAGGCGTCTGGATTCGCCAGCTCTCTACAAATAGCAATTCTCAGATTATGCCTCCCAGCGATGCCGCCTACACCGAGCTCCAGTTCGGCCCGGAGTCCAACTACGTCTACTATCGCGTTCGCGCCACCGACAAAACTTTTCATGATTTGTACCGCGTTCCCTTTCTCGGTGGCACACCGGAACGCCTGGCGCGCGATGTGGATTCCAGTCCCAGTTTTTCACCTGACGGCAAGCGCTTTATTTTTGTTCGAGAGAACGCGCCAAAGGCAAAGCAATCGCAGATTCTTCTTATGAGCACCGAAGGCGGCCAGGAGTCTGTGCTCACGTCCGGCAAAATATCTGACTTCACTGCTGCGGCATGGTCGCCCGATGGGGAAAAAATTGCCTTCGGCCGCCAACGCCCTGGTGAAGCTCAGTGGGATTTAAAAGTCCTCACTGTATCCGGCAACGCCACCCGCCAGTTGCTCGCGCTTCCCGAACCAATTTACGAACCCAATTCGCTCACCTGGCTGCCTTCTGGCCACGGTCTCTTTCTTGACTACCGAAACATCGATAGTGGCAAGCAGCAGATCGCTTATGTCACTTACCCACAAGGCGAATTTCGCAAAGTCACAAACGACATCTCCGGCTACCGCGGCCTCAGCCTCACTGCCGACGGCAGAAGCCTCGCCACCACCGTCTATCGTTCCGAGTACGCGCTTCAGGTTTTTCCTACGAATGGAGTCATCGACGATGCGCACGCGTTATCCGCCGGCTCGGCTCATTGGGTGGATTGGCTCGATAATCGCCGCGTAATTGCCTTCGACCAGAGCAATGGCATTCATGTTGTCACTCTGCAGCCCGGCGCTCGCTCCGAACTTTTCCGCAACGATCACCTCACTCCCTATGACGGCCGCAATTGTGCCGGACAGTCCATCGCGTTTACCGGCGTTGACAGCCGCGATCCTTCGTCCTCGCATATTTATGAAACCGACCTGGACGGGGCGTACCTGCGTCAGGTCACCACTGGCAATGAGGATCAATATTTTCGCTGCTCCCGCGACGGCGTCTGGCTGATCTATTTTGATTTTTCCGATTCTTCAGTGAAAAAAATCCTTCGCTCTAGCGGTTCTCCACAAATCCTCATACCCGGCTCGTTGCGCCCGGATAATCAATTCGACGTCGCGCGAGACGGCAAGTCCCTGATCCTCCCGTTGCATTCCTCTGGCGAAGCGACACTCGCAACCGTATCCATCGATACCGGGGAGGTCAGCAGAAAATTTTCCTTGCGTGCTGACGCCAACTACGTTTCAGTGAGTCCCGATGGGACCAAAATCAGCTATATCTCAAGCGAGCGCGGTGCAATGAATCTCTGGATGCAGGCTCTTTCCGGTGGTCCGCCGACTCAGCTCTCCAAATTTACGCAGGGTCCCGGACCCGGCAAATCCATCCGCAATTTTGCCTGGTCGCCCGACGGAAAACAGCTCGCCCTCGTCCGCACAACTGCGTCCTTCGATGTGGTTCTACTCCAGGACCAATCTCTCTAACTTCTTATAAGTAAGCCTATAATCCAGCCGATGTGAAACGGTTATAAAACCGTTGCCGGGCGGTTTGTGGCGTCCGGGCCGGCTCCGAGCAAAGTGTCACAAATTCTCAAGTCTTGGCGGATGACAACACTGATTCTCGGAGAACCTCAACAGCAAAGTCCCCAGGTGCTCTGCACCTGGGGACTTTTACTTTAGTCGTGTATTGGGCCGAAGCCATCACGGCTAGCGCGGCGGTGCGACTGGATCAGAAGACGCGGTTGTTGCCGATCCGGGCGCCTTTGCCGACTCCCCTCCGGCAGGATTTGACGTAAGGTCGCGACTCGCTGAGACTTTCTGTTGCGAGAATTCGTATTTCCCTTCCTGCGGGTCGATTAGAGTAACCTGTCCGTGTCCCTTCCAACCGCCAGTCTTGATGTCCACTCGCACGAAATACGTCATCCCCGGTTTCGCGTCTAGCTCAATTCCCGTGGATTTGTCGTTCGAATGCAGCTTGTGCGAACCCGGATTCACGGTCACCTGCACGGCATCTCCGTTGTGCAAATGCGCCAGGTCGACCTCGTCCACCACTACCGGGGGCTTCAACGCCGCCCCCTCGAATCGATGCGGCCGGTAAAAACAGATTGTTGCCGCTGTTGGCGTCGCCGCCGGAGCCGCTTTTTGATCCTGCGCCCACATCGCCGCAGGCAGTAACCAAATCAGAAGATACGCGTATCTGTGCACTGTCCCCTCCGTAGCTAGTCTTGCGGATTGTCCGCTTGTTCCCAGCGAAGAGCAGCCGGGGCCCCAAGTCTCCACTTTCTGGGGTTTCGGGAGAAGAATAACAATTGGGGATTCGAATCGCAGTGGTACGACAGTCCTAAAGCGCCTGTTGATTGCGGTATCGGTCACTAGTCTTGATCAGCCTCGTTCTGCATTAGTCGTAAATTTCGAAGACCATTCACTTCCTATTTCTTCCGGAGTGGCCATTCGAAATGGCACCTGCCTGCCCGCGGCAGAGAAAGCTGCAAGTCTCCGGTTATCAAGCGTGTAAATCGCTCCGTCGCCCCGATCAACCAGACGAATGGGAGGGAACCGCGCTGCAACAGCATCACCTCCCGGACCGCTAAGCGATGCCGCGACATCATTTATCGTAGCCCATTCCGAAACGTGTACGAATACTGCCCTGAGTAAATCGAACGGACGCTCTGTCGATTAGGCCGCTTTCTGCAACCTCCAGAGCCCTTAGGCCTCCAGATTCCTCGCCAACGCCTGGGATGAGCAGACCGAAGAGTGGTCCAGCCTCGTGTCCCAGTGCACCTGAGAGATTCCTTGGCTCAAACGATTGGAGGAATCTTTTTCTAGTTGACTGAGAATCGGTGAGGCTCGCCATATTTGCGAACGGCTTCAGTAGTTCTTGAACAACGCCCCACAGGAAGCTTCCGCCCCCGCCTTCCGCAAGAGTTTGACTGCTAAACATATAGGTCGGAGGGCCATAGGAGTTGTTTAAGTAGCCTTCATAGCCAGTGACGTCGAGCAATCCAGGTGACGCCGAATACCACAAGGTCGCAAACGCTGTAATTGAACTATTGTCGCCGCCGATGCCTCCGCACGTGGAGAGGTCGTCATCGGGGGCGAAAGGATTTGAACCTTCGACCTCCTGGTCCCGAAATAGGGTAGCAAAAATACTAAAGGCTTTGTCTGGCGTCGCTTACGAGACAGAGAGAGCCGATTTTTCCCTCTCAGTTGTACCTAAGGTGTACCTAGACTGCACCCACCGAAGGTCAAGACCCGCAGGCCGTCGGCCTTGACCTGCCAAGATGTGTATAGATGCATCTTGACACACGACGTAGCTCAGGTATAATTTAACGCAGATCGTAAGGAGACTCGAATATGGCAAAGGAAACAAGAAAGCAGGTTGGGCTCAACATGCGGGCCACTCTCTATAATGACCTGACCAAACTGGCGAAGGACAACGGCCAGACCACGACCTATGTTTTGGAACAGGCAGCAGAACACTACATTCGGTTTGTCGCTCCGACTCAGAGTGTCGTGCGTCCCGAGATTATGGCGCATGTGCGCCGTTCCGTGGACAAAAACCGAAAGTTACTTCAGCTTTTGGCTGAGTAGATGCCACCTCGGATTTACCCGACTGTAGCTGAAACCATCGAAACTCATCACTTGCTGATCGAGGAATTCGGCGGGCTCCACGGTATTCGTGATGCCGGATTGCTGGAGTCCGCCGTCCTCCGCCCACAAAACGGTTATTACAGCAATCTTATCGAGGAAGCATCCGCGTTGATGGAATCCCTAGCAAACAATCACGCCTTCGTTGACGGGAATAAGCGAGTGAGCTTTGTTATGACCGACGCCATGCTTCGAGCCAACGGCTATTTCTTAGAGATAGAGCCCTTTGAAGGCCACAAGTTAATGACCGAAGCGATGGAGAAAAACGGATTTCGTTTCCCGATGATTCGGGAGTGGATAGCTTCAATCGTCAAACCGCTCGGCCCCGAATAAAACGGGGTGCAAAGGAAACACGGCTCTGAGCAGGAATTCGTAGAGACGCGATAGGAGAGCAGGTTTCCGTAGAGGGGCAGTTCGGCTAGACTCGGCGGAATGCGCGACAACGAGTTGGATTGGCCGGGTTACCTGGTGTTTCGACACGAAATCGATGAGACCGCTAAGACGCTGCGTTTATGGGTGCGACGGAAGCGTGGGAACCGCAAACTGATCTGTTCGGGATGCGGAAGGAAGTTTAGCGACGCGCATGACTATTACCAGCGCGGGGTGCGCGACTTACCGTGGAGAAAGTATCGGACCACGGTGATCATCGAGCTATACCGAGTGTGCTGTCCCGAGTGCGGGGCAAGGATCGAGAAGGTACCGCAACTGCCAAGCGCACTCGTATCTTGGCATCTGGGAAGGCCTGCCTCAGCAGTCCGACGGCTCCCGCTGAACCTGGCGCGTTCCCCGGACGCAAGACCGCTGTGACCAAATACTGCTCCGCCTCCTGGTTGAAGGTCAGGAATCCGACCACCGGCAGGTAGCAGTAGGTGTCGTAATGCCAATTAAGAAACGTCAACTGTTGCGCGCCACGGGTGGGATCGTCGGTGGGATCCAGATCAATGGTGATCAGACGTGCGCGGCCGTGCAGCCGTTTACGATGTCGCTCCAGGAATTCGGACCCAAAGTAGCGATGGAACTCAAGCTCAGGATCTTGCATGACCCTCCAAATCGTCGGCCCCACTCACTCACGCCAGCTTGCGGTCCTCGAGGGCTGTAATCAGTTGCTCTTTATCTTGTATCCGGTCTTGCCCGGAAAGAGCATTGTAAAAACAGGTCCACGCATTGAGCATGAGGACGCGGAGTGTCTCGAGGTCACCGACCGAATTGCCGTGGTGCACGAACGCGGACCGCAGCTGATAGGTATCCGATGTATTGGCGACGATGGCTTTGCGGCTGGCCACATCTTTTCCAATCATGAACGCCATCCGCTCGCCCAGGTTCTTGAACTCGGAGACATATTGGTGAATGTTTTGTAGTTTCAATCGAAGGATGTGTTGGTTGGAGCGATGTTGCATGGTGTCTACCCTTCTACTTGCTGTCGTTGACCGTCTAGCGTCAAGCCCTCTGCACACTCCCCTAACATTGTTAGGGAATCGTGTACACGTCAACGACACGCGATCCGGCACCAACGGGTCGAACGGGGGCACGTGCCATGAACTTCATCCAGCAGCTCGAAGGGGATGATCGTGCTTATCGCTGCTCATGCAGATGCGAAGGTTTTCGGCCGCCAGTTTGTCTGTTTTGTCCATCGCGACGGCACGTTCCAGCACAGACCGGGCTTCTTCGACGCTGCCAGCTAAGTATAGCGACCAGCCCAAATCGTTGACAAACTTCTGATTATCGGGTTCCAGTGCGAGTGTAGCGCGTGAAGCCGATATGGCTTCGCTGTGCAAGCCCTGATGCCCCGCACAGCAACCCAAACCCTGGAGAAGAATAGCTGTGCCCAGAAAACGGGTCGCCGCACTTCTGTAGAACGCGAGACCGTCTTCATATCGACCTAATTGAATCAGGAAATCGCCTGCTTTATCAATGATCACGCAGAGATCCTTCGTGTCATTAGGCAGCTCAAAAAGTTTCATAAAGAGATTCCACCCCTCTGCCCGACGACCCAGCTGGTACTCGACTGTGCCAAGGGACAGAAGAGCCGGAGCATAGGTTGGCATGAACTCCAAGGAACGTCGGAGCGCGTCGATGCAGCCTTGGCCGTCGCCGAGCGCAGTGCGAAAGATGCTGTCCGCATAGGCCGCTTCCGCGGCAAATAGACTCTCTGTCTCGCGTGACTCACGGCCACTGGTATGCAACTCATTGTTTTCAACGCAGACCTTTGTGGCCGCCTTTCTGTTATGTCGTTGGTTCATGATTCCCTTGCTCCGCGTGCCAGCGGCATTTTGTCTTACAGCTCAGGTAAACCGAGGAGAGATCCTTGGGAGAAGTTCTCCCCGGGACACAAAACGATCCCGTGAAGGTTTCAGCGTCCGTTGCGAGGTGCGCCTCCGACTAACCTCAAGCACCCCGAAGAAGAGTCCAGCACTCGTTCGTATGGATCCTGACAAACGACCTCGATACCGTCATCCGAGCCATCCCGGGTAGTAGGCACACGCTCCACATGTGGCCATCGTGGATCAGACTCTCATCGATGCAGTACGGCTGCAATTTTTTTCCGCCTTCTGCAGGGCAAGCGTCGTGTTTCCGCCGACTTTCACGAACTTTGGACTTGGCCTTCCTGAATCTCTCGTCGCGTGCTGGCCCCCCGTACTTGCGGGATCTGCGCAGAATTGCGATCCTCGATCGCTCCTTCTTCAAATGGACAGCCCTTCTTGCGTGGAGAGACAAAGTGGCGAGCGTAAGCCTGTTCAATATTGTGGTCGCCTGTCTTTGAAAACCATAAGAGAGGACGAGAGCCCTTGGTCCATCGTTTGTAGACGGTGAGCGAGGGTTTTAGGTCCAAATCGTGCGCATGCATCCGCAAAATACTTAAGATTCGGCTTGCCTGGCTTAGATTGCAACGTATGACCCTCTCGAGATAGGAAATTCGGCCACGCCTCCAATCCTCGGCCGATTCGGTCGAAAGCAGGTCCATCCGAATAAAGAGTTCCACCGGAGCCACGAATCCCTTTTCGCGAAGAAGATCCTTAACCGCTTTCACAATTGGGGCATAGTAAGGATCCTGCCGGTAATTTGTCACTGTGATTTTCTTCAAAAGAGCGTCGTCGCTATCCCGAAGTGCGTTTCCCATTCACCCAGTACACCATCTTCCTCCATCTCAAAAAAACCTTTGGCGAAAACTCCGTCGCTCAATGACTTATACAACCTCAGATTCATCGGCCATCAGAGTTTTTAGGGCTCAAAGTGTTCGGCCAAGTCGCGCCAATCTTCCTCGTCATAGTAAGCGGCATCGGCGGCGGCGTAAAGGGCATGCGTCAGGCCAACTGAAGAAAACGCCGCTCGCTGGTCGCCAGTTGCAGCGACGATTTACTTGAGCAAGTGAAGTATTCACTTTTGCTGCGTGCACGAAATCGAGTCGTAGGCCGCGTAGAAATCCGACACCAAAACGCCAGCGAACCTCTCCGGATTAGACCGGATTAGGTGTTGGTTGACAGGGTTGCGAAACAATGTAGGCTTTACGAGAGCTGAGCCGGCAAAGAAGACTCGCACTGTGATGGACTTCCGATTTCGTTTCTTTCTCGGAGATTTGGCGCGACAACAGCCGCTCGTGCTGCAGAAGACCGAGGTCAGCTGGATATAAACTGCTCGGGGGTTTGACGGTTCAAGGAGTACGACCACGTGGGAACTGCTCGAGCTGTCGCGCGGAGAATCTGGAGCGCTGCATGGGAGCCGGGTGACCGCTTCGAGGTGCGAGCCTGTGCAATTGCCGACGGATCGTGCCAACTGGTGTTGCCACCCGTGTTGTTGGATCCCGCAACAGTGCCCGAGGTCGTGGTAGACGAAGCTGGGACAGATATCCCATTCAATCTCGCCGCATCCGGTACCTCCCTCACGATTCCTGGAGCGGCGAGCCCATGGGTGGTTGATACCGACCTCGAAGTGATCTGGCTTGAATATGTTTCTCCTCATCGGTATCGGTTGGTTCTCGAAAGATCCGGACCGTTCAGAGCCGACGCGCCAACTGCAGCGCCGGACGACGCCATCGACTTTGCATCCGCGGATCGCGAGCTCCTCCGTCGCCCGATGCCTCGCCTCACGCCAGTAGAGTTCCGCTTGGGGTTGCGAGCGACCCAGTTGGCGACGCACCCCGGCTTTGACCAGCTGATCTGTCTGCCAATGGTTCGGGAGATGGATCTGCTCGAACACCAAACGCGCACAGCGAAAACCGTTTTGCGTAGGTTCAGAGGCCGGGCTATGTTGTGCGACGAAGTAGGACTCGGCAAAACCGTCGAAGCCGGCCTGGTGCTCTCTGAACTGCTGATGCGCGGCTTGGTGCGCTCCGTACTGGTGTTGACCCCGCCATCTTTAATAGCGCAGTGGCAGGGCGAGATGCGTCGAAAGTTCGCGATTGAATTGACCAGCTACGACGATCCGTCTTTTCGCAACGCCGGTACCCGCGCTTGGGATGTGCATGACCGGCTGATCTTTTCGATCCACACCGCCAAACGCGAACCGCACCGGGCCGCGATCCTAGCACGAAGATGGGATATGGTGATTGTGGACGAAGCCCACCATCTACGCAGTCGGACGACTGCAGCCTGGAAGTTCGCAAGCGAACTCCAAAAGCAGTTCATCCTTCTGCTGACGGCCACTCCGGTGCAGAACAACCTGGAGGAGCTGTTTAATCTCGTGACGCTGCTGGAGCCGGGACTGCTGAACACACAACGGGATTTTTCACGTCGTTTCGTGTCCAAAGAAGATAAGCTCACGCCCAGGAATGTGGACCAATTGCACGCCTTGCTGAGCGAGGTCATGGTGCGCAATCGGCGGAGCACCGTAGGCCTGCAGTTTACACGGCGATACGCTCGTACCGAGGCCGTCCCGCTTACAGCCGGATCGCGGGTGCTCTACGATTCGATCACGGCATTCGTGCGCAGCGGTCTGCGTACCGACAGCACCGCGGCGGGCATGAACCGCATGACGCTTGTCATGCTCCAGATGGCCATCGGAAGTTCCGCCTCAGCGGCAGCTTCGATGCTCGATAATATGCTCAATAAGCCGCATCTGTCGCCCGAGCAACGGGCGAATCTCTCCGAACTCGCGGCGCAGGCGAGGCGCGAAGACGGCAACGCCAAGGCCGATCGCGTCTTGCAGTTGTTGCGAGATTTTCCGGACAAACTCGTGGTTTTTACGCAATTCCGTAAGACCCAGGAGATGCTTCGTGGGAAGCTGGCCGGGGCCGGCCACGACGTAGCTGTGTTTCACGGAGGGCTATCGCGACTCGAGAGGGAGGCGGCAATCGAGCATTTTCGTGGTTCGGCACGCCTGCTATTGTGCTCCGAGTCCGGCAGTGAAGGGAGAAATCTCCAGTTCGCCCATGGATTGTGTAACTTCGATCTTCCATGGAATCCGATGAAGATCGAGCAACGCGTCGGCCGCCTCAGCCGGATTGGACAGAGGAGTGATGTATATGTATTCAACTTGGTAGCCGCCGGAACCGTTGAAGCGGCTGTTCTTCACTTGCTGGAGGCCAAACTGAACATGTTCGAGTTGGTGATCGGTGAAATCGACATGATCCTCGGAAACCTGGGCGAAGAGAAAGAATTCGAGGAAATGGTCGTCGAGGAGTGGGTTGCCTCGCACGATACCGGCGACTTTGCCGCCCGGATGGAGACTTTGGGCAACCGCCTGCTAGCGGCCAAGGCAGCCTATTTTCGCCAAAGAGCTCAGGATGAAAAATTGTTCGGCAATCACTTCGTGCCCGAAGGATAAGGCCCCGCCCTTGGGTTTTGCTGGAACATTATGACTTCCGTCTTCCAACACTCTCTCTGTTTCTCGCCACTGGAACAGTTCATCCGCGATTTCGTCGAGGCGGTCAACGGAGCCTGGGACGAGATTGAGCCGCAGGTGTACGACCTGTTGACGGAAACCGAACTGCTGCGAGTCACATTTGATCCTGAGGCTCTGCCCGAGCACCCCAGGGCGCAAATGGCCAGCTTCGGCTCACCACTCATTGACCGTTTGCTGGGCGATGCAACGAAACGATGGAACGCTGTGCAGTTGTATCGGATCGGCCTCAACTTGCACGTCCAGGATCTTGATGAGCGCGTGAGCCGGACCGTTTTGCTGCCGCCCGGAGTGGAATTGCGGATCGAACGCGTCCGGGCGATGAACTTTCCCCAGGCAGTCTTTTGGTTCAAGGCCGTCTTTTCCGGCGACCAAAAGCAAGAGGAGATTTTGCCCATTGGCATCGATCTGCACTACCAGAGAGAGGTCCGGCAATTGGAACCGCTCTTAGGGGACGGCCGGCTGTCGACGAGTCCCGAAGCGATTCTCGCCGAGGCAAGACACGCTGGCCTTGTGTCTGGATATAGGACCGCTCGTGGTCACGTGGTCCGAACCGTAAGTTCGCTTGCTAATGGCCGCCGGCGGGAATGGGCCGGGCGCCTAGAAAGGCAAATTGAGCGCACGGCCCATTATTACGCGCAGCTGCGCGAGGAAACCGATGGGTATGCGCGTCGATCGCAGTTCCGCACTCGTAAACCGGAGGCTGGCAGCAGTGAAGACGATCCGGCCGCTCGAGCAGCAACACGCCGCGAGGCGATTGCTCGCGAGCAGAGTCTGCGCATCGCCGAGCTACGGCAGAGGTCCTCTGTCCGAGTAGAGATCAAGCTTGTTTCGGTGATGCTGGTCGAGCAGCCAAAATTGCAGATCGCTGCAGCTGCGACGGTCAAGGAGCGATGTGTGGGACGATTGGACCTGGTATGGGACCCGCTCTCGGACGGGCTTGAGGCCGTTTCCTGCACCCGCTGCGGACAGCCGACCTTTGCGCTCCGGATCGAACAGGCGGACCTTGTTTGCGCGAATTGCCCGGTCGCACCTCCCCGTACGGTAATCCGCAGGAGATAGAGCGCCAACTTCTAGCTTAGAACTCTGGGTTCTAAATATCGTCCCAGGCCGAGCTTGCTTGCGCGAGATCGTCCTCGGATGCAATCCACCTGGATTAGCCCGCGTCACACGGAGAAGCACCTTCCTTTCGTACGAAATCGCTGTAGTAGACACTTTCGCGCAGAAAATGGTTGGAACGTCTGGGGATCTTCTCTCTGGTTCCCGAGCTGCTCGCTTTTTGGAGACGCAACGCCCGGCACCTGGTCCCCGATCCGGCTGCTGCTCGAGGAGCCGACTATCGAGATTGCGCAGACTGGGCCCAAGCGCTACGGGAGTTGAACCCAACGTCTTGGAGAGAGTTGCTTCGTCAGTGGTCCGTCCCACACCACCGGCGGAGAAACTTGTGGCGAGCACTGGAGGCAAAAGGGTTGTCGATGTCTTCAGAGAATAAGCCGAGAAATCGGGGCATCCAATCGCCCCGACCATTTCTTTTGAGTATCGCGAGATTTTTCACTTTCTTGGACTACGATGGAGTGCCGTGGAATAACAATAATGCTGAGCATGCGATTAAGGGCTTTGCGCGGGTTCGCAGATTTGCTGACGGCAGGTTCACCGAGGACTCAATCCGAGAGTACCTGGTTATGCTGAGCGTCGCTGAAACGTGCCGATATCAGAACATCGAGGTACTTCAATTCTTGCTTGCACACGCGAACAATTCTTCCGCTGCAATAATCAGAAGGCGGAGTGTCGCTTTCGAGAGAAAGCAGAGAAGGTTCTGGCGTTGCGGGTCTGCACCTCTGATCTGGTCGTCGCGCGGTGCTTGTCCGCTTCAGTCCTTGAAATTATTCTCGCTAAACGGCTATTCAATGATTCAATGGCTAGCGGCGGCAGAAGCAGCGCGTTTTGTTCCCTGAGAGGATGCCCGCCGCTTCGCGCGTAAGGTGCCGCGCGGATCGGACTTCGAAGCGCACGCCTTCCGCGTGCTGTAAATAGGCAACGATCTCAAACAAGTTGCGAGCCTGAGGGTTGCCACTGGACCGAGCATCCGCATCAGACTGATAACGCAAATTCTGGCATCAAGGAATTTGGAACAGCGGTTGGTACTCCCCAAGAAGGAGGTTTTTCGCAGGACCCGGCTGCGTCTACATACTTGTCAGTTATCGCATATTATATTTTAAGTAAATGGTCGGGGGGAAAGGATTTGAACCTTCGACCTCCTGGTCCCGAACCAGGGACAAAAATCACATAAGTCGCTGTCCTGGCGTCAGTTATTGGTTTTTGGATCACTCTAAGATGGACACGTTTTGACAAGTGCTTTTCGAGGGTTTTTGGCGGGGGCAAGCTTTCGCTTGTATTATCCAAGCCACCCCCCTTGCAAACGAACGCCACGGCTGCAGAATTCTTTAGAAAGAGTGAAAAATAGAGACGGCCGCAATTCTTCGCGACTTTTGCCTTTCGAAAGTACATCAGAAGCTTGGAAAACTAGGAACAAAAATCTGAAAACGCTTGAATTGGCGGCATTTAGTACATTTCGAACATCCTTCAATTGGAAAGTGAGTGGAAAAACAAAACTTCGGAAGGCATTACCCGCGAATTCATTTTCGCTTTCAATTGGCGTAGGAGCTTCGCAAAGCCCGTTATCGCCGGAAACAGAAGAGCATCACCTTGAACTCGAGGTCAGTCTGCCGCAGCATTCGGGGCGTTCAGGCAAGGCGGAGCGATCCCAGCCGCCCCCGAGCGCCTGGATGAGCATGACTGAGTTCACCATGCGGCGGCCAAGAAGATTTACCGCAGTCACTTGGTCGGAAAGAGAGGCGGTTTGAGCAGTGGTGACTTCGAGGTAGCTGGTGACACCGCCCTTGTAACGGGTAACGGCAAGATCCAAATATTTCCCGGCTGCCTCTACTGCTCTATCTTGCGTTACAGCCTCGCTCGCGAGAATCCGTAATGCCGCTACATTATCCTCGACTTGTTGGAATCCGGTCAGCACGGTTTGGCGGTAATTGGCGACGGACTGGTCGTAAACAGCGATGGCTTGGTCTGAGGCAGCTCGTCGTCTTCCGACGTCGAAGACGGTCATCGCAGCAGACAATCCAAAGGACCATAAGCCGCTCGGTCCATTAAGTAAGGTGGTGATGCTGGAGCTTTCGAATCCACCGGTAGCGCCCAAATTAATCAAGGGATAATAGGCCGATTTCGCGACTCCGATCTGGGCATTAGCGGACGCTACCCTTCTTTCGGCAGCTGCGATATCCGGGCGTCTTTCGAGCAGCTCGGAAGGCATGCTGACGGGCATGTTTGGCGGAGGAGCGGTGAGCGGCAGCGGTGGAAGGCTGAACTCCGCAGGAGGTTTTCCGATAAGAATTGCGACGGAGTGTTCATATTGCGAGCGGGCAACTCCAATATCGATGGCCTGAGCGCGAGTGGTCTCAAGTTGGGTTCTGGCCTGCTGGACCTCTACATCGGAAGCGATGCCACCTGCAAAGCGGGTCTCGATCAATTCCAGCGCTTGTTCAAATTCCGACGAAGACCAATGTTCCGCTGGAAAAAAGTTCGAGACTCATGGCCATCGTATTGCCAGTTCACCGGCGTCTCCAAAAAAGGGTTCAAGGCGTTGGTATTTTGTGTTGATCGCTCTTCTCATCGCGCTCTCGGCGTTGCCTGTGAGGGCGCAGACTCCGGATCCTCAGCCACCTGGTCCGGCTCCAGATCCAGCGCGTCCCCCGTTGAATCCATTTCCTGCAGAACAGACTTGGAGTTTTTGGAAGCGAAGCCGTGATTGATCCAGGCGATGCCAGCCGTTCCCGCGAACTCGGCAATCAAGGAGATTCGGCGCTATTTTGACGCGCCAAACGGGTTGGGCCCGACGTTGGTGGCGGACTCTCTCGGCGAGCACGATCCCGAAGGCGAGAGATTCGGCGACGGGACGCCTTCGAGACGATGCAGGCGGTAATGATACTCCTGCAACCCTGAGGGCTAGAAGGTTTGGCGATAATGATCCAGTTTCCCGTCCGTTTAACTGCCAAAGTGTGCTTATGTCCGGCCACGAGATATGGGGCTGTGGGTGACAGACCAGCGACGGCTCATTGGTAGGTACCGGGCGGCGTTGATGGTTCTTGCGTCATGACCGGCTATCTGGAACGGAGCGTTCCATTCCAGACTGCTGCCGGAAAAGCCTCATAGCATGCATTGATGTGGTGATTCATTATTCGCGTGCAAGTCGGTACCGGCTTCGCGAGCCTCACTCCAACGGAGACTGTGCACGAACTGTGCACGAATCATTCGTTTTCATTACATTGGGTTTTGATAACCGATGTGTAATTACTAATAGGGAATGCTAATTAAGGTACGATTGAGGGACGGATTCGACCATGGATCCTGTAAACTGAGAAGTCTCTCTTGTCCACAGTGAATATTTTGCGGATACCTTCTCGCTCGGCAATCCGGACAAGCGCTGCGTCTGCAAGATCCATCGGACGATCGGCATATTTCCGCAGAAGTTCACGGATGCGAGGCAAATCGCCCAAACCAAGCGGCAGCAGCTCAACCGCCCTCCTCACCAACATCTCCAATAACGCTTCCTGGGCCGCCGGCAGATCGTTTAACAGGTACATCGCTTCGGTTAGCGGTGGCCACACCGTTGCCAGAGGTTCTTGCAAACTCTTGAGAGTCGACACGCACTGCTCATGGTATTGATCATCTGCATCCACGAGAGCCACGAGAGGCCCCGCATCCACCAAGATCACCGGGAGCCCCGTCGGCTCTTTAGCAGAAGGGCGAACTGACGTCCCGCGCCCGCCGAGCGTTTTCGGTTTCCGCCGTGGACGATTCCAATCAAGTCCGAAACCATTTCATAAGGCGATCCGGCTGGTTCCTGCTCTTCGATCCATGTCTCGATCGCCTGGCGAATCACCTCCGAGGCGGACACTTGCTTGCGGCGCGCAATACGGGCGATCCGCAGCCTGGTTTCCTTATCCACCCTCAAAGTCACTGGAGATGGCATAACATTACCTCGGATTGTTATCTTAATGTATTACGAGGTGTAATACAAGAAAGGTTGTAGGAGAGAGAAGAGTGGCGTGGCGTCCTGGATTCCGCAATCCAGACAGACAAGGTCAAAAGGCAAGTACCAAAGCAGCCGCCAAAGCTGCGGCGTTGTTATCCCGAGCGACTTAACAATGCTTTTCCAGATTGGCTTCATGATTTCTTCCTTATGCCATGGTGCCAGCAACCAACATTTCGAAGTTGGCCAATAACGAAACCGCCGCTTGAATCGAAGTTCTTTGTCGCATCGACGAGCAAGTAACAGCGGGAGAAAGAAGCAAAGAATAGCAACGCGATCCGTAATGTACTTGTGCCGGCTCTACCAAGCTTCAGAGGAAGTTGGAGCAGATCTGAGCAGATCCGAGTCCTGATGAAACGGAATCGTCACGAGCTTCACCATTTGTCATAGGTCTTCGAATATCACAACAAAGTGCCGGGCCGAAGCATAGCCAAATGCGCGCACGTTCGCGCCGAGCCTGCAGCTCGGATTTGGGAGGAGACCAATGTCGTTTTTTAGCGGGCTGTATCTATACCAAGTCGTAATGCTCGTGACGGGGGTTCTTATATTCATCGTGACCCTTATCTTGCTGGTTATTCTGACTGCTACCGGGAAAGAAATTGGAAAGTTATTTCTCTTCTTTGCCCTCTCAATCGTGATGATCGGATTTCCAGCCTATAGCAAGATCGAAATATCAAAGGATGGAGTGAAGCTGGAAAAGGACACCGAGCAATTACTTCGGAATCCGACTGACAAGGCGTTGCGCGACAGGCTATTCGCCGAGGCGACGAAGCTTTCCGCGAGACCATATTCTGATCCGAAGATGTTGACAACGGTGGCCAGAGCGCAGATCGCTCTAGTCTAGCAGCCTGTGGCGAAAGTCAGAACTGTTGATATGTAACCTGATGTAACTTGTGTTCGTGATGGTCTCTCGTAGAATGCGAATGCATTCTGGAGATAAACGCATGGCGATGGGGACGCGAAGGCGAAGGCGGAGACAGCGGCAGGAGCAGATATGGATCAGCCACGATGAAAGTAGCGAAGGGGCCGGGCCATCCGTTTTATAAGAAGGAAACGCGCGATGCCTGGTCGACGCCGACGACAAACATCTGGTCATTTTCCCGGTTGGGTTCACCGCCGCGCAAGCTTCGAATTTTCGAAAAAATGGACTGCGCACGGTGTCCCGACTCCCAGTGCCTTGGGGTCGTTCGGATCATTCGGATTCGTCCAGCCGTTGCAGCCGAGAGAATCGCCAAAACCCCCCGCAGTCGCCTTACTCGCCCCCGGCGTCTGGTTGTACAGGTCGAAGATCTCCTGGTAGAACTTGTGCGAGGCCGACATCGACCCAAAGATCGAATCAATATTCTTCATGGTTGCGGATTCAAACGCGGCACTGGGCAGCGTGACATACGTGGCGGACGGAAGGACCAGGTGCATGCCCTCGGTGTCAAAAAAGAAGAACAGCTTATCCTTGATGATGCGTCCGCCCAGCGACCCCGCCCACTGGCTTGCGATGTCAAAGGGCTTAGCAATCCCCTGCGCGTTATCAATCCAGTCGTTGGCATTCAGCACGCGTCCGTTCCAGTAGAACGCGGCATTCCCGTGGAACGCGTTGCCCCCCGATTTTGTAACGTAGTTGATGTTCGAGCCGGCCGCCCCTCCGAATTGCGCTGAGTAGCCATTGCTGACGATGCTGGCCTCCTCGACTTCATTCTGGCCCAGCATCATCCCCAGGGCCCCGCTGTTATTGGTGTTCGTGAACAAGCTGTTGTCATTCATTCCGTTGATGGTGAACAAATTGGACGTTCCGGGCATTCCCAGGATGGAAACATTCCCCGGGGTATTTCCTGCGCCGAGAGTGTCCGTATTCATGATCGCGCCGGGAGCCGTCTGTGCGATGTAGGAGAGATCGTTACCGGGATTGGGCACTTGCGAGACCTGCAGCAGGTTCATGGTGGTAGAGACGTCGCCGTTCTCCGCTTGGAGCAGCGGAACCTCATCGGTCACTTTGACCGTTGCGCTTGTTCCTTCGAGTCTAAGCGTGATGTTCCGTGTTCCCGCAGGCCCCAGCAGCACATCAATTTCCTCGCCCTCCATGCGAAATCCAGCGTGAGAGACGGTCAGTGTGTATGTCCCCGGGGCCAAGAAGAAGAATCGGTATACACCGTCACCGTCGGTTTTGGCAGTTTGGACGGTTCCCTTGGCGATGTTCCTGAGTTCCACAATCGCATCGGGCACCACCGCGTGGCTCGGATCGCTCACTACACCCGTCAAGCCACCTGAAGTGGTCGTTTGAGCGCTCAAATCGGGGATCAAGCAGAGAACAAAGAAAAGAATTAGCAGCAGCTCCATCGGGAGCTTCCATCTCGTCGAAGGAGACACACGATTCCAGGCAATTCTTTCCATGAGTGTTACAACCTGCGGACGTAGCTGCAATACTATCCCATTCCCGTCGCGCCAGGATTTTTAGTTGGGATCGGAAGAGGAACACCCGGGAAAAAGTAGTTTGTGCAGATACAGTTTCTCTCAACTTCCACTACCCGCCGGCGTTCGATTACAAGGATTACTTACGGCCCCAGATCAAAATCGGATTCGGCCGCGGCGATCAGCAGCCGAGCGAGAAAGCTGTGGTCACGTCCTTCGTTGCGGAAGAATTTCCAATGGAATTCACAGATAAAACTGCGGAAGTAATTGTGCTCGATTGCCAGCGGACATTTCGGGAAAAGGTGACTCTTCTGCGCGCTGAAAATCACCGCCCTGATCCCTCAAAGCTGAAACCGCGCATGTCCCGGCATTGGTCCGACATTGCGGTGATGAGTGTCTCTGACCGATTCGTGAACGAGAAACTTTCTCCCGCTTTGCTGCGAACCGTCATCCGCTTCAATCAGATTTACTTCGCCGCGAACTGGGCCAAGTTTGAAAATGCTGTCCCGGAACCATCCGTATCGTCCCGAATAAACAACTGCGGAAAGTCTTGCGCGATGACTATGTGCAAATGAAGGAAATGCTTCCCGTCGATGCCCTTACCTTCGATCAGATCCTCGGGAACTTCGATACCCTCGAAAAACGACTGAACTCTTTGGTCGCTATAGCAAGATGAAAGAAGATGTCGCATTCCGTTTGAAACAAGCAGAAACGGCGGGCTTGGATTTTGCGCTTCCGCCCAAGGTCGCCGATGTTGTCCGTATCGTCCGTGAAAATGAACTACATGTGACAGTTAAGAACGCGGCGTAACACATTGATTTGAGGGGGGGGAAGAAGTAGTCGGGGCGATTGGATTTGAACTATCAACCTCCTGGCTGCGGACCAAGCGCTCATTGACTATTTGCATGAGCGTAAGTTGTTGATTGTAAAAGAATGGTCGGGGCGAAAGGATTTGAACCTTCGACCTCCTGGTCCCGAACCAGAGAGTCGAAAATTCTAAAGCCTTGCAGGTGCCGCACTTACGACCCGTCTGGCTCTCAAAACCTGTCCTCAGTTGGTCCACATGGTACACAAACCGAAGGTCTGCTAGAACTTTGCTGGTTGGAGTCGAGACGCACCGCGATATCACCTGTTTTGACACGGATGACTTTGCATTCCCGCAAGTAAGGAACAAAGTGATAGAGTAAGGAAAGGAGGATTGGCTGTGAAGAAACAGGCAAGAATTACGAGCAAGGGACAGATCACAGTGCCTCATGAGATTCGCCGCGCTCTGGGCGTTCGCCCTGGCGACAGGCTGCTCTTTGAAAAAAAAGGCAGCTCAGTTCGCGTCCGACCCGTGCGAACTAAGAGCCCCTTTGAAAAATATCGAGGTATCGGGAGCCATGGCATTGGTCGTGGCAGAAAGGCCGTCGTGCAATGGGTGCGTGAACTGCGCGGGCAATGACCACCGCGATTGACAGCAACATCCTTGTGGCCCTCTGGAACGAGGATGATTCCCTGAACACGCTGGCGTGTTCGGCTCTCGACGACGCTTTTGGACGTGGCGGCCTTGTGATTGCGGCGCCGGTCTTCGCGGAACTTCTGGCCGCTCCATCCCGAAACGAGGCCTTTCTTGATTCATTCTGCAAGGAAACAGGTATTTCCGTTGATTGGAATCTAGGCGAAGCCGTGTGGCGCAGGGCTGGGCATGCATTCCAACTTTATGTTCACCGCCGTCGAAAACAGGCCGGTTCCGGCCAGCGGCGTATACTCGCTGATTTCCTAATCGGAGCTCATGCGGTCGAAAACGGATTCCGCCTTCTCACCATGGACCATCGCCTATATCGTGCAGCCTTTCCCCACCTTCCGATTGTGACCGTCTGAATGTCGGCTCGTTCGCGTTTCCGCTTGAACGAGGCTGTTACCTATGTGATCGGTACGTTGTGTTACCCCCGCGCCCTGGCTGAGGGGCCGCAACGGTCCTCCTTCACGATGACGCCGTTGTGGTCGTGGTGGAACGCGACTTCGAGAAGCTCACAGGCAAGCGGCCCGGACTCGAGGAATTTCTTATGAGCGAAGGACCAAGTTTCGCAGGACTAGAATTTGCTCGCGATGACGCCCCAATGCGAGACGCAAACTTGTGAGAGTAATCGCAGGAAACGAAACTTGCCGCTTAGGTCGACATACTGATTCTGCGATCGCAGGATTCCGGCCGCGAGCGGCTACACCCCAGCCATTTTCAATTCGAGAGTTTTACCAGAGGATGAGAATGGAATGTAGTGTGTTGCCTGGCGGGGTTTCTGGTTGATTCGGCGGGAAGCGGGTAACTACCAGGTATAGCCGACGCGGCGCTCGAGATCTTTGTAACGGAGATCCGAACGCATGAAGTCGTAACAGCGGCGGATGCGCAGGCTAGCCATTTCATCGCTTTTTTCCTGATACGCCTTCTCCAGCCATTCCAACGCGTGGTCCTTGTCGCCCAAGAATGCGTACTCCTCCGCGATGAAACCCGGATCGATATAGGAATGTTCCCTGCGCTTTTTGTACAGTTCGATGATGCGATTCACGGCCGCTTTATAGCCAGATTGTTTGTAAATGGGCTGAACTTCGTTTACCAGAGCCAGATCTTCCTGACTGTCATTGAGCGTAGCGTTCTTTTTCAGAGCGTCGAGCCACAGGTCATAGTGGCCTTGGTAGCGATACAGAGTAGAAAGATCTCCATAGGTCCCGGCGAAGTTCGGATCCATCTCGATAGTTTTGTTCAACTGAGCAAGCCCTTCATCATCATGCCGCGCGTTCAGCAGAACCTGGCCGAGGTTGTCATTAAATTTCAGGTTCAAAGGATCGAGTTCGACAGCGCGACGCGAATGCGTGATGGCCTCATCGGAGCGGCCGATCCAGGAAAGTTCCAAGCCGAACCAATGATGGGCATTGGCAAAGTTCGGATCGAGTTCCAGAGCGCGGCGGTGCTCGCGCTCCCAATCGGCCCATTTCCATTCCGAGATGTAATACTGCGATAGCGCTTCATGTACCTCGGGAAGTTTTTCGTTCAAACTCAGAGCTTTTTCCGCGGCTTCCTTCAGCTTGGGCATGCACTCACTCTTCGGGATGGGCGCGTATTCACTGACGACAGCCCAATAATTCGCAGTGCCGACGTAGGCTTGAGCGTACTGCGGATCCCGGACAGCTGCCTGCGTGAAGTAGTCGCGTGCCTTGGCCAGGCCGTCGGGCGTCCGCTTGGCGAAATAGAACTGACCTTTGAGAAACAATTGATAGGCTTCCGGATCCGACGTGCCTTCCTGAGTGAGCTTGGCTTTTTCTTCACCGGAAAGGCGTTCGCGCAAGCGCGATGAGATTTCAGCGGCTACTTCGCGCTGAACGGCAAGCGTATCGGAGAGCTTGCGGTTGTACTGTTCGCTCCAGAGATTGCGATTGGTGCGCACGTCGGTCAATTCGACGCTGACTAATAATGCGTCATTGTGCTGCGTGACGCGGCCGGTCACGATGGCGCCGACGTTCAGCTCGGTCGCAGTTTTCTGCAAGTCCACATCTTTGGACTTGTAACGAAACACCGAGCTGCGCGGGCGCACTGTTAGGTTCGGCAGCTGCGAGAGACTGCTGATGAGACTTTCGGTCAAGCCGTCGCTCAGGTACTCGGTGTTTGGATCAGCGGTGACGTTGGCAAACGGAAGCACCGCGAGCGAATCGATGGAAGAACCGGAATGCGGCGCTAGCCAGCGATGGGCGCCGAAGCCAAGTGCGGCAGTCGCCAGAATGACGACGGCCGCTGCCGCTAAAAACGCTTTCTTATGGCGCGTCAGAAGGCCCACAGCAATTTGCGAATCAGAAGCGGCGGCGACGCTGGGCGCGGACATTGCGTTTGAGGAGGATGGCTGAGCGGTTGCGCCGGAATCGCGTTGGGTGGGCGCGCCGGAAAATACGACCGAGCGGCTGGTCTCGGTGTCACGCTTCAAGCGCTGAAAATCAGCGCGCATCTCTGCGGCGTGTTGGTAGCGGAGGCGGGGATCCTTATCGAGAGCTTTGTTGATGATGCGTTCAAGGTCGCCGGGAACCTGGCTGTTGAGTCGCGCGAGCGCAACCGGCGGCTTGTGGAGCACCGCATCAAAAATTGAACCGGAGGTGTCGCCGGGAAACGGCAAAACACCGGAAGCCATCTCGTAACACACGATGCCGAAGGAAAACAGATCTGTCCGCGCGTCCAATTCCCTGCCAAGAACCTGCTCCGGTGACATGTAAGAAACTGTTCCGAGCGATGTTCCGGGGCTGGTGAGATGCTCCTCAGCGAGGGTGTCGCCGGCGTCGGTCATTCCACTGGGCGAGCCAGAAACTTTCACCTTGGCAAGTCCAAAATCGAGAATCTTGGCGTGGCCGCGCTTGGTAATAAAAATATTTGCTGGCTTGATGTCGCGATGAACGATAACTTCGGCGTGAGCGGCGTCCAGCGCATCCGCCACCTCGATGGCGATTTCCAGAATGCGATCGAGCTCCATCGGGCGCCCGTGAATTACATGTTTCAGCGTGTTGCCATCGAGAAATTCCATGGCAATGAATGCGCGCGAATCATGCTCGCCGATGTCGTAGATGGTGCAGATGTTGGGATGGTTCAATGCGGAAGCGGCTTGCGCTTCGCGCTGGAATCGCGCCAATGCCTGAGAGTCTTTGGCAAATTCATCGGGCAGAAACTTCAGGGCAACAAAGCGCTTGAGGCGTGTGTCTTCGGCTTTGTAGACCACGCCCATTCCGCCGCCCCCCAATTTTTCCAGGATGCGATAGTGCGAAACAGTTTGTCCGAGCAGCGACTGGGAATCCGCCATTTAGAATGCAACCCCAAGGACTAGCTTCCTGGCGCACATCATATCAAGTGTACTTGCAAAGCGGGAAAGGACTTGAGGGAGTTATCGGGAAACGAAAGGACTGCCTCGCGCGTCACATAATTTGCGACTTCACGGGACAGGCCTTTGCAGCAACGAAATGTTCTCCGGCTGCTGTACCAGGCACGTCCGGTGGGCTTCCATGCTTTTCGGCGTTTCCGGCTGACATGGCTCAGGAAGAGTGGTGCTCCGAGACACCTCGAGCGCTTTTGGATGGGACGCGCAGCGGAAGAAGTCGGAGACCTATACTCAACGCTCAGAGATGATGTTACGTTCTGTCAGGAGTGGGCTGAACGCGTGGGTCTGGGCTTCCAGTTGGTCCACGATGATCCACAAAACGAAGCGAAGGTTGAAAGGAAGAACGTTGCGTAACCAAATGAAGGGGAAGGGGTCGGGGCGAAAGGATTTGAACCTTCGACCTCCTGGTCCCGAACCAGAGAGTCGAAAAATCTAAAGCCTTGCTGGTGTCGCACTTACGGCTCGAATACGCTCCAAAACCTGCCCTCAGCTGGTCCACATGGTACACACCGCCGTACTTCGTATGCCACGTCAAACGCGGTCGGTACCTGCGACGATACCAATGCTGGTATTTAGCTGATGAGACTGCGCAGGACTTCAGGGGTGAATCACGGAGAGTCCCAAGATCGTTTCAAAGTGGTTATAGTCGCGATCGCAGTGTAGCAATGAAAAACCCTGCCTCAGACAGAACGTCGCGATAAGCCCATCAATGGTTTTGCGCACGGTTCGGCCCCGTTGGCGCAAGAGGCGGAAATTTCTTGCTGCAGCTACAGCCATTTCTTCGCCGCCGGTATCGTAAATCTGGAACAGAGATAGCTCGCGCAGCACTTGTCGTGCAGTGTTTTCGTCTGGCACTCCCTGCAAAATTTCGCAGAGGATTAGATCAGTTAATCCAAACCGCTGGCGTTTGAGTTCGCTCTCGAACCACGCGGTCTCTTTTGAGACGATTCCCCGTAGGTAATCAATCCAAACGGTGGTGTCGATGATGACCATGGGGTGCTAGCTCGCGCTTCGCCCAAGCCTCGAACGTTCGAGATCACCTTCCCATTTTACTTTGCCTCGGAGTCTCCTAATTGAGGCTTGCGCGCGCGTTTGAATTAGAAGCTTCAGCCCTGCTTCCACGGTAGCCCGTTTAGTCCGTGAACCACTGCTCTTCATGGCCTCTTCCATCAAGCGATCGTCAATGTCGATATTTGTACGCATATTGGCACTCCTTATGTGTAAGGATCTCATATCTGTGTGTATTCATCAAACACGAAAGATGCTTGTGAAGCGAGGAAAAAAGCGTACGTGGCGACACTGCAACAAGAGCCGAATAGAGGCTAACGGGGTAATGCGAGCCGACAATCGCAGCAGGGCAAGGTCAGCCCGACCTATGTCTCCGGGCCGGACCTTTTGGAAGTGGTCGGGGCGAAAGGATTTGAACCTTCGACCTCCTGGTCCCGAACCAATGGATAAAATCACATAAGTCGCTGTCCTGGCGTCACTTATTGGTTTTTGGACTGTTCTAAGATTGACAAGTTTTGACAAGTCCCTTTCGACCTTCTGGGTAAGCGTCTGGTCACTGCCGTTCGGACAGAATAAGTGTGAGTAAGTGATGATGTCCTTTGTGGACACATCGGGAAGTGTCCACGAGAGGATAGATGGACATACTTTTGCCGAGGAGCGCCTTCTACTCGACGACCGTGTAAACGAGCAGCTGAGACAGCACTTCCCAGGCCACCGATGTCGGCGCCGTCGCACTTTCCTGGTCGCGCACACGAATAGGTAAGCCGCTTGACGCGTACATGCAATGTATATACACTGTAATTCGTGGACACTGGGCTTGAGGTGCGCGGGCAGACCTTTGTATGGGACTCCGAGAAGGCGGCCATCAATCTGCGCAAGCACAATGTAAATTTCCAGGAAGCCTGCGAGGTCTTCTTCGACCCGTTCTTCCGCTTGGTGGACGCAACCGCCGAGGACGAAGCACGAGAAGGAGCAATTGGATACACCGAGCGCTCGCGACTGCTCTTTGTTGTGCATGTGGTGCGCCAGGAAGAAACCATCCGCATCATTTCGGCCAGGCCCGCAACGACGGAAGAGAGAAAAATCTATGAGCATGAATAGGCGCCTAAAGAAGCGGTTCGAAAAACCGCGGCCGATGAGTTCGATCAGCATCCGTATGCCGGAAGATGTTTTGGAGAACCTGAAAGAAGTCTCGACCGCACTTGGGTTCAGCGGTTATCAACCCCTTATCCGTTTCTACATCGGACAGTCGCTTCGCAAGGACCTTGCCCGTATCGAAGGCGATCCGGTTGCAATCATGGCGGACAGTCTTCGTCGTCACGGTGTCGCGGACGCCGTCATCGAGGAGGCTGTTGCTGAGGCAACGAAGGGCTAGCTTTCTGCAAAGACTTTCTCCAGCAGTTTTCTTCTAACCTTGAGCCTTGGGGCACCGACCTCCTGTTTTCCTTTCGTTGTTAACAGGTAGCCGTCTGAAGGCGTCCTGCTTGAAGGAGGAAAAAGTAAACGATGTTGCGTACAGTTGCGATTCTTGTAGGCGCGGCCTCTTTGTGTCGCGGCTGGTCGACACCTTCCTTACCGCAGAAGCTTCGCAGGCTCTGGCGGACTGGGTTATAGCGAGCGGCAAGAATCTGACCACGATTTACTTGACGCATGGCCACGGCGATCATTTCTTCGGCATAGGGCTGCTTAAGCAGCGCTTCCCCCATGCACAGGCGGTGGCAAGGCTGGACATCGTAGAGGCCATGCGTCATGAACTCGATCCGCCCTACTTCAACAGCTTCTGGAATTCGCGCTTTCCCGGCCAGCTCCCGGAACAGCTCGCGGTTCCCGAGACACTCGAACGGAACACCATCGAACTGGAAGGGCATGAGCTGGTCTCGGTCGACACCGGTTATACCGACACGGCTCTGTCCACAAGCCTGCACGTCCCTTCCATCGATCTGGTGGTGGCCGGGGACGTCGCCTACAACGGCGTCCATCCGTACATGGCGGAGGGCAACCCGCAAACCTGGGCCAAATGGATCGCCGCCCTCGACAAACTCGAATCGCTGAAACCTCGCGCCGTGATCGCGGGCCACAAACGGCCCGAGAACGACGACCACCCGCGGATCATCGAGGAAACGCGCAGCTACTTCCGGGACTTCCTACGCCTCAACGAGGAGACGACGACCGCGCGAGAACTCTTCGACCGGATGATGGAGCTTCATGGAGATCGAGCCAATCCCGGTTCACTGTGGGGCGGGGCGGCGGCCGCCAAAACGAGGGTCGCCAAGGCACACCATAGTCCATGACCTAACCGATAACCGGTCGGGATGCCCGCAGCGATGCACCGCCTCGGCCGCCATCCAGACTAAGATGGTTTGCAAAATGACCGCTCGCAAGATCATCCACATCGACATGGATGCGTTTTATGCGTCCGTAGAGCAGCGGGACGACCCGCAACTGCGCGGCAAACCCGTTGTTGTAGCGTGGCGCGGGAATCGCTCCGTGGTGTGTGCTGCTTCGTATGAAGCACGCAAGTTTGGCGTGCGTTCTGCCATGCCTGCTGTTCGCGCCGAACGTCTGTGTCCTAACGCAGTCTTCTTGCCGCCGGACTTCACGCGCTACCGTGCGGTCTCACACCAAGTACGCGAAATCTTCAAGCGTCACACGGACCTGATCGAACCGTTGTCCTTGGACGAAGCCTATCTCGATGTTTCGGAGAACAAGACGGGCTTGCCTACCGCGACACAAGTGGCCCGTAGGATTCGCGAACAGATCCGCTCAGAACTGAGCTTGACGGCATCGGCAGGAGTGGCGCCGAACAAATTCCTCGCGAAGATTGCTTCGGACTGGAAAAAACCGGATGGGCTCTTTGTCATACAACCGGAAGAAATCGATTCGTTTCTATTGTCGCTGCCCGTTGACCGCCTACCCGGAGTGGGCAAAGTCACGGAAGAAAAGCTGAAGCACCTTGCGGTACAAACGATCGCAGACCTGCGGCGAATCGAATTGCCGGCACTCCAAGACCGCTTTGGCCGCTATGGTGTCCGTCTCTACGAGTTGGCCCGGGGAATCGACAACAGCGAGGTCGTCCCTGACAGGCCGACACAATCCATATCCGGCGAGGACACCTTTGAGCAAGATGTCTTGCTGACCGAGATGGAGCCGATGATCCGAAAACTTGCGGAGCACACTTGGGCTGCCTCGCGCAAGGAATCGCGGATGGCGCGCACCGTCGTATTGAAACTGAAGACCAGCGAATTCAAGATTCTCACTCGCAGCCACACCCCAGGTTCTCCACCTGCTTCTTGCGAGGAGCTGGCGAATATTGTCCTATCACTGCTAGAACGTGTCGGCCTCAGCCCGCTCCAGCGGTTTCGCCTGGTTGGCGTCGGCCTGAGCAACTTTTCCGACGCCGAGGATGCGTCCGCTCAGTCGACTCTTTTCGCCTAACGACAAAATGGTGTAGGCCAGGTTCCGGTTTGCGGCTTCGTTCTTGCTGACCATTCACTCTGAACGGCTGAATTGGTCATGTTATGCTTGCAACGCTAAATGCCTCCAATTTGTACGAACGCTTCAATCAAGAGGAGGTCGCTATGAAAGTGCGACGAGTCTCCGATGCGTCTTGCCTGCTGTTGTCTCTGACTATTTTCTCAGTTTCCCCTGCCACAGCGGCGCAGTCTGCACCGACGGGTGATCAGCTTGCTGCGATTCGCGCCGCCTGCGCGGAGGATGCGCAGAAGTTTTGCTCTACCGTACAACCCGGTGGCGGCCGAATCGTGGCCTGCCTCAAAGAGCACAAGGATTCACTGTCTGATAAGTGCAGGCAGGCTGCCGGCCTGCCTCCAAAACCAAGTAATAGCGCTGCGCCCGGCGGTGCCAGTTCCCCATCTACGCCGCCCGCCGACGCTGCTCCTCCGAGCGCTCCGCCTGCCGATTCCCACACTAAACCGACGCCTCCAACCAAAGCGACGGCGCCAGTCGCCATCCTCGGAGAACGCTTCGTTCAGCGCTCCGTCATCGACACCCAGCAGGGCGGCATGACGGCCGTAACTGTTCACGTTCCAGAAAACTGGCACTTCGAGGGCAAGATTGAATGGCACTACGGGTGGATCGAGGTCCCGGTCAACCCCTCTTGGCACGCTGAAAATCCCGCCAATGCCGAAGCCTATTTCCAATATGAGTCATTGCGGCTGATCAACGTCGACGTCGCGCCCCAATACCGGCAATACGTAAAGCCCGCCAAGCCTGGCGACCGTTCGCCCACCGGCCAAATTAACTTCGCACTGGTCCCTCCGCTGCAAGCTATGGTCACGTTCATCAAAAAGGTTCGCGCCGATGCCACCAATCTGAAATGGCTCGGCCAACAGGATCTGCCTGACCTGGCAAAGGCACTGCGTCTCGCCCCCTCGCCCAACCAGCACGGCGTCGCCATAAAAATCGGTTACGACTTAGACGGCAAACCCGTCGAAGAAGCCTTTTTTGGCGTTTACTACCTGAATAAAGCAGGAACCCAGGGAGCCCAGTTGGGTCAAATCAAAATGGCTGCGAATTCGCTTGTACAGACCAACTGGGGATTTCAAGCCCTGCAAAGCTTCCGCGCGCCCGCCGGCACCCTCGACAAGCGCATGCCGGTCTATTGTGTGATCGCGAAGTCGGTCCAATATGACCCGCAATGGACACTACGCTATCGAGCAATCAACGCCACCTTGTTGCAGATGTTCAACCAGAAGCTCCAGCAAGGTTGGGATCAGCTCCGTGCAGCTCAGGCCATCTCCGACCAGACCATGCGGGATCAGCAGGCGTTCCAGGCAAACTTCGATCGTCAGGAACGCGCTATGATGCGCGACAGCGGTGGCGGAAATTCGGTGGACGGTTTTCTGCGCACGGATGATTCAGGCGGCGGTGGCGGCGGCGGTGCTCGCAGTTCCTCCGACCGTGTCAGCGATCTCCTCCGCAACGTCGACACCATGAACGATCCCAGCACTGGCGGCACCAAAGAGGTCTCCAACCTGGGCGGCTACAATCACTTTACCGACGGTTTCGGCAACTACCGCTCCTACGACAGTCCCAATGCCACACCGGAAAATCAGGGCGAAAACGGCTCATGGACGCGCATGACGGAAGCACCCTAAGCATTCTCAGGCAAGCGCTTGGGAGGCTTCACCGCATTCGAATGCGGCGGGATCGACGCACCAGGAGCGGACTCTTTCTGTATGTGATCCTGATTCTGCAGGACACCTTCCACCCGAAGGGATTTCTCGCGGTTGATCACCAAGTTGATTACGCAAGCTGACGCTCACGGTTGGACGTTGGTGACGCCCGCGGTGCCGGGCTTCGGGAAATGCTTTTCGTACCAGGCGATGGAACGGTCGGTCCAGTCGATCTGGTGCTTGACCTCTTGCAGTCCGTGGCCTTCGCGAGGGTAGCGGACGAATACAGCCTCCGTTCCGACGTCTTTCAATCCGATGAAGAATTGCTCGGCCTCGGCGATCGGCACGTCGTTATCGTTTTCGCCGTGAACGATGAGTGTCGGCGTGTGGGCTGCAGACACATATTTGAGGGCCGAGCGCTTCCAGGCTTCATCCATCAGCGTGCCCTGATGCAGGAATTGGCCGAATTCCATTTCTTCATATTGGTTGTAATAGGTCATGTAGTTGTAGCTGACCAGATTCACGATGCCGGCCGTGGGAATCGCCGCCTTGAACTCATTCGTCTGGGTGATGAGCCATTCGGTGAGTTGGCCGCCGTAGCTGACACCTTCGATGCCCATGCGCTCGCGGTCGATCCAGAGATTTCGCCGCACTGCTGCGCTTACACCGTACAAGACGTCCTGGGCTTCGTTTCCGTTCTGGTCACCGAAGACCGCATCGGCGAATTTCTGGCCATATCCAGTCGAACCTCGAAAATTTACGTTCAGCACCGCGTAGCCATGCGCCGCAAAGTCTTGATTGCGAAAATTGAAAGCCGGGCCGTTCTGTCCATGGGGTCCGCCGTGAATATTCACGATGAGCGGGTGCTTTGAACTGGCAGTCATGCCGATCGGCCTGGTCAGAAAGGCTTCGACTTCGAACTTGTTGTCGTTGCTGATAAAGGTGAGCGATTCGACTTCGCCCAACTGCTTTCCCGCCAGTACGTCCGCGTTCAGGTCGGTTAGCTTTTTTGGCGCGCCGCTCCCCATCTTCTGATAGAGCTGTGGCAAATCGCCTGGCGAACTATAGGTGTAGTAGAGTCCGCCATCTTTGCTCAGCGAAAAGGAAAACACGCCCCCTCTTTCCTTCACGACATATTGCGCTGTACCGCCGCTCACTGGCAGACGCATCAGCACATTGTTCCCGCGCTCCTGCACAGTGAAATACAGTGCGCCGCTATCCGCTGACCAGTGCGGCGCGCCTTGCCGGTTGTCGATCGCCGCTCCGATTTCCCGCCGGTTGCCTCCGTCGGCATTCATCACCCAGACGTGGGTGTCCTCCATCGTGGTCTCGCGGTCGGTAATTCCGCGGCGAGTGCCGCGATACGCAATCTGTTTTCCGTCCGGTGACCAGATGGCGTCGTACTCGTTGTATTCCGTGGCGGTAAGGCGCTGAATGGTTCCGTCCGCGACATTCAGGGTGAACAGATCGTAGTTGAAGAATTCATCCTGATTCGGTTCGCGATTCGAGCCGAACAAAATCTTCTTGCCATCCGGCGACCAGTCGACGGAATGCTCGTCGAATTCGCCCTGCGTCAGTTGCCGCACCTGCTTTGTCGCCAGGTCAACGGCAAAAATATGGAGCCGCTGATTATCGTTGAAGCGGGTCATGCCCTCGCCGGCGTCGGGCTTGTAGAGATAGCGAGTAATCACCATCGGATCGCCGCTAGCTTCGGCCGCTCGCGGATCTGGCGTCGAGGACACAAATGCAATCTGCTTGCTGTCTGGGGACCAGGAAGTCTCGTTGCCTGTGCCCGGAAGGGGACTGTTTGTTCCATGCACCTCGGCCAGAAACGTCACCTCCGATCCGTCCGGCCGCGCGACGAACAATCCACTCTTGTCTCCCTGATGTCCCGAAAAGGCGAGCCACTTGCCGTCCGCCGACCAGACTCCGCTTCCGCCGCCGTCCTTGTCTCCTCCGACACGCACCGATTTCTGGGTGGACAAATCCAGGATCCACCGTTGACCGTAAGGACGCCCGGGCCGGTCCCGCATGACGACGGTGTACGCGACGCGCTTCCCATCGGGCGACGCAGCCACTCCGCCGACCGACCTTAACCGCGAAAGGTCGCTGCTCACGAGTCCCTGCGGATTTGCCGCTGCCGCTAGACCGAGCGAGCTAACGGCAACCACCACGGTTAGAGCTCTCATGCCCCAGCTCACGCACCTTGACACTCGCATTCGTCACCGCCTCCTAAGCGCATCTCAAACTCATTTCGCCCGGCCATCCTAGGCACCTGCTGCGGGTTCGTCAATGAGTCCGAGCGTAGGCGCGGCTCGTCGCCTGACCCTTGGCGAAAGTCGTCGTAGCTTTTTAGCAAAACCCATCGCATCGATTCATCTCTTCGTTCGCTTGTCTGCCGGCGAAACTCATCGCTCCCGCCAGGACCAAATAAAGACGGTTGGTCTCGGTTTCGCGCTTCCCGATCGCTATTTGGGCTACGTGGGCTACAAATTCTAGACGCTACGGCAGCGGCTTAATGAATAATCCGATGAAAACAAGGGAGAAAGTGGTCGGGGCGAAAGGATTTGAACCTTCGACCTCCTGGTCCCGAACCAGGCGCGCTAGCCAGGCTGCGCTACGCCCCGACAGTTTGCAGCGAATCCAGCAACCCATCGCCGCAAGAACTATTAGAATATCACAGCCGTCTCGCATCGGCCACGGTCTGTTTTGCGATTCGCCTCGGCACACCGGTCAACCAACACGTCTACCAAAAAAGCAAAACGCCGCCGCGATCAAAAGACCGCGACGGCGTCTTCCTCTGAAGTTAGCCTCTTAGAAGCTGTATCTCAGTGCGAATTCCATCACTCGCGGCCGAGTCAGAGTTTTCGAATACTTTCCGAATCCACCGCTGATATCGATTTCCGGGAGCACACTGAACGCATCGAAGCGCACCGAGTTCGTCACGTTGTAGACGCTCCAGTTGAAGGCGATCTTCTGTCGCTCTGTCAGGTTCCAGCTCTTATTCAACGACATGTCTATGCCGAAGTAACCGGGTCCCCGGAAGTTGTTGCGTTGTCCCACTTCACCAGGAAACGGGAAATCAAATGCGGAAATTGCCGCGCCCGGATTCTGGAACATATTCACGTCGCCGCCCGAGTCAGTGAAAGTTCCGGTCTTGGGCTTTGGTCCAACAAGGTTGGCGAACCCATTCAGCTCCCAGTTGGTCGGGAACACCAAAGCATTCTGCACAGCGAATGGCAGTCCGCTGCTCCACTTCGCAAGACCGGACCAGCTCCATCCGCCGGCAATCGCGGCCAGGCTGCGGTTCCAACCGCTTCCCCACCGCTTCTGGCGGCCGAATGGAAGTTCGTACACCCAGTTGGTGTTGATCTGGTGGGTCATATCGTAATCGGAAACCGCGCGAAACAGTCCCGGATCGAACGGATTGTAAATTTCGCCTGTCCCGAAGAAACTTCCTTCGAACAGCGAAACCCGCTCGGCGTCCGACGTCATGTCGATCGACTTCGAATACGTGTAGTTGAAGTCCCACGTCAAACCGTGCGTGGCACGATGCCGCAGCATCAACTGCAACGCGTTGTAATTGCTGCGCCCGGAAGAAGTCCACGTGAAAAGCGAGGCATCTTGTGCCTGGAAGAAGGAGTCCGGACCATTCTTCGGGAAGTACGATACTGCGGGATTATTAGCGTCAGGTATTCCAAAAAGATCCCAGGTCGAAAGCGGCGTCGTCTCATTCGTGCTGCCTACACAGAAGAGATCGTAGGCTGCAACGATCGGATTGGTCGTCGAATTAATTAGCTGCCCAGGAGTTCTGCACCCAGCTTGGGTCGCTCCCAAACCGACTCCCAGTTGGTACGCCCCGCCCGGCTGTAGCGGCTGCATCATATCCGTCCAGTATTGCTGCACGTTGGCCGGCAAGCTACTTGGGTTGAAATTATTTGTGGTGACACCCTGGCGGTAGACTTTTGCGAGCGCCGTTACGGCTTGAAAATAGCTGAGACCGCTTTTTGGGTCGAAAAGATTTAGCGGTTGCCCCAAATCTTTTTCTTGCAACAATCGTCGACCTAACCTCCCGACATACGCCATCTCAAACGTGAATCCGCCTTTCAGTTCGCGCGTGACTGAAAAATCGAACCCGTATGAGTAAGGCGTCTTCATCTTGTCGTCTAATCCCCAATAAATCGCAAAACCTCCGGAATTCGGATCCGAAGGCGGCATTGACGGGAATCCCGGTGTTGGCGGAGGCACAATCATTGCCGGAGTCAAGTCATGCAGTCCGGTATAGCGGGGTGCTGTAGTCAGATCTACGAATCCTGGAGGAAAAGTGCTCGTGGAAATGAACCCAAACGATCCCTGCCGGTCATAGGTATTGATGGTTCCTTGGCCAAAGTGATCGTAGTAGACCCCCGCGCCCCAACGAATCGAAGTCTTGCCCGGCCCGCCGAACAAACTGCCGAACAAACCGTCGTTGTAACCCGGCGAGTACGCCATCGAAATGCGCGGTGCAATATTCTTGTAATCCCACGCCCAATATCCGGGTTTATTATTCGCTGGACCGGACAGACCCATCGTGAAAAGTGGATTGAAGGATATGCCCTGAACCATGTCTTTCATCCGGGTATTAAAGAAATCGTGCAGGCTGATGCTCGGATTCACTTGGTTGCCATCCGTTTCGTACGGTGGCTGAAGCAGTGAATAGCGCAAGCCGTAAGTGAAGGTCAGATTGGGCTTGATGCGCCATGCGTCCTGCCCGTAAAACTCCAGTTCGTTATCGCGGAAATGCCGTCCGACGAATGACCCGGGCGCTAAGAATTGCCCACTCTTGTTCTGCACGTAGGTAGTGTCTAGTTCCGTGACCGCACCTACCAGCGCCATGGCCGCGAAGTCATACGAATTGGCAAAGTTGCCATCGACCGCCGGAAATCCGTTTGCGCCAGGGTCCAGCGTCCCGCCTTGATTGGCTATGCCGCCCGCCGGCAAGAACGCACTGTTGGTGAGCCCACGGCTGAACGAATTGTTGTCGGAATTGCGGAAGTTTGTTACCAAACGGTAGTTTCCGCCGAACTGCAGTGTATGCTTCCCGCGCGTCCAACTGAAATCATCCGTGATATTATGCACCGGCACGATGACGCTTGTCGTCCGCGTGTTAGCTACCGGATTATCTAACCCGCGAAGTTCCGTGAAAGGTTCTGTAGACGCACCATTCTGCCCGACACCCTGGCGAATAAATCCGTAGTGGACGCTATTCACCTTGGTGGGACTGATGATCCACGTATAACCGCCGAGCACACCTTTGGAATTATTGGTGTCCACTTCTTGCGGCGGCTGGCCCGGAAACCACTGCCCAAGTGAGATGTGGTCGTTCTGCAGCCCCAATCGCGCGAAAATGCGCTGCGTGCCGCTTTGCGTAATGTTGTAGTCAAACCTCGCAACGTAGGTGTCCAGCTTTTGCGGTGCCGGCGAGGAGAACGTAAGTCCCTGATAGTTGAACCCGTCGCTGTTTGCGCCTTGGTTCGTATTGGGCAACGGATACTGGTTCAGCGTAGTTATAACGTTTGGATTCACGCCCGGACCCCACGGGCACGCCGCCGCAGTGCAGCTATCCATGCTCTTAATTTGCGCAGGATTAAGTCCTTGGTAAGCGGTGACAGTTCCATCTGAATTGGTCACCGGCGCCGGCACATTGTACGAAGCTCCGCTCAAGCCGGTAACCGCCCCCCCGGGACAATTGGCTTTCACATTCGGATTAGTCCCGTCGCACTGGTAAATGAGCACGCCATCGCGCAGCGATGCGCTGGGAACCTGCCGAAGCTGTTGCGAATTTTCCCGCGTGCGTTGTCCTTCGTAGGCTAGAAAAAAGTACGCCCGATCTTTTTTGATCTTCCCGCCGACGCTTCCCCCGAAAGTATTGCGTCCCAGGTGCGCAGGCTTGTTCGGCTCGCCGGCCGTAAGCTCGGCGTGTTTGTTGAAGTAGTCGTTCGCAACTGTATTCGTAGGCCGGTTGTATTCGTATGCGGTGCCGTGCCAATCGTTGCTGCCGCTCTTTGTCTGCAATTGTACCTGCGCCCCGGACGAGCGCCCCTGATCCACACCGGAGTTGGTCGTGGTTACACGAAATTCCTCGATGGAGTCCAACGTTGTTCGCAGCGCCCCAACGAACGCAGTCCCAAGTGTCTGATCGTTGTTGTCAATTCCATCCAGCGTAAGATTCGTCTGATCGCTTCTTCCACCATTCACCGATCCTCCGCGGCTATCGCCCTTCAGGTCTACTTGACCGCGGTCCGCCACGGTGACTACGCCAGGTTGCAAGCTCAGAATTCCCGCGGGATCGCGGCCCTCAAACGGCAACGCGGAAATTTGCGTCTGATTGAAGGCGTTTCCAATCGTCGCGTCCGTCGTATTGATTGTTTGCGTGGTGCTGACAACCTCCACGATTGTAGCGACGCTGGCCAGTTGCATTTTGAAATTTACCGTCGCAGGAGTGCCAACCAGCAATTGCAGATTCGTTTGCTTGTAACTCGCGAATCCTCCGGCCTCGGCCGTGATCGTATAAGTCGCTGGTCGGACCTCCGAAAACTGATATCCTCCGTCTTTGTCCGTTTCCGTCGTAAGCATGACCCCGATGCCCGGACTTGTCAGCGTGATCGTGGCGTTCGGCACCGAAGCGCCATTCTGATCCGTAACGATCCCGCGCACTGAAGTCGTCCCGCTTTGGCCCACGACCGCATTGCCAGAAATTAAGGACACCACAACCAATACGATAGAAAGGCCACTGAGGCCTTTAATATGCCGCAGCATGAAAGACTCCTTTTCCGCACCTGACTTCTTTATTGGGATGTAACTAACTTCTTCTTGCGAACTGGCGCACACCCTGTGGTTGATCGCACCCTTGGCGGAAGGTCTGGCAGCGCTGCACTTCGCGCAAATCCGCCGCATTCACCACAACACCTTTTAACTGCACAATCTTTTAAGACGAATTGCGCTGGATGTCAATACAAGTTCTGCGATGCAACGGTTCAAAAATCCTCGCATTGCTTTAGATGTGACATGCATTAAGCCAACACAAAACTAGCTATCCGACTCTTCGCAGCTGAAAGTTCTGATTGCGGTGAGGATTCCATCCATCTTCTGGGCCGAGCTCTCAAAGTCGCCACAAGCAAGTTTGCTGCAGAAAAAAACCGTCGGGAACTCCCATCCCCGCGGTTTTTCTCCCCTGATTTTGTCTGGCTCCAAACCCTAAAACTCGTAGCGCAACGCGAACTGCATCACCCGTAGATTGGTCAGCATACCCGTATACAACCCAAATGACGCGCCTGAGCCGGTATTCAAGTTCGCACGCTGCGCATCGAATCGGTGAACTGTCAAAAAGTGACGTGCAAAACTGAGTTTTTGAGGCACCGCTTCAGTTCGACCGGACGTTTGCGTCGGCTTTGCTCCAGAGTTTTTCTCCAGTAGCAAAGTTCTGCCGAGCCTCAGAAGCGTCTCCCTGATGCTCGGCCACCCAGCCAAGTGCAAAATATCCCCCGGCATAGCTGGGATCATGCTGAATCATTTTTTGCGCCGTGTGCTCCACCAATTCCCAATCGCCAATTCGGCGCGCCATTTTTGCGATGGATTCCAGCCGAAAGAGCGCTTCGCTCCACGCGTCTGGTCCAGGAACGGCAGTCATTTCTTCTTGGAGCTTCTCAAGCAAAGCGTTCCCTTTGTCCCAGTTTTTTTCATAAAGCATGATTTCCGCATGCAACAATCCCGCATCCGGAAGCAATTTAACGACAGCGGCGGGAAGCTTCTCCATCTCCCGTTCCGCCTGTGCGAGGCTGCTTTTTGCTTCTTCCAGACGGTTCATCGCCAGGTACGCCTGGCCCGCTAAACTCTGCCCTGCGAGCCGCCCCATGGGTTGCCGACTTTTCGCGATCATCTCTTGCGCGGCCTGGAGAGCTTCCTGCGGCCGCTCCCGATTGAGCAAAAATTGCGGCCACGCTTTTCGGTTGAACTCTGCTAAGTCAACCGCCGCCGGCAAGGAAAAAGCCTCTCGCAATGCCACCTCTGCAGATTTCATCTGCCCCAGCGATTCATACGACAGACCGAGAAGTTGCAGATTGTGCGCGTGGTGCCAGTCATATTCCGCCGGAATATTCTCGGCACGATAATAGGCGTTCTCCAGTTCTTGCGCTTTCAGGAATTCCTGAATCGCCTCCTCCGTGCGCCCCAAGCGTCGCAGGTTATGCCCGACCATATGATGTGCGTGCGGAATTGCAGGAGCCATCCGAGCATAAGTCTGTGTTTCCTCCAGCGCTTGCTTTACCGGACCATGGTTTTCGAGAGTGTGCGCCAAATAATGGTGCGCGACAAAACTGTCCGGAGAAAACTTAAGGGCTGTTTCATAGAATGCGATCGTGTCTACGCCACCGCCTTGTCCGTGTGCTAATGGGGATCCCTCGTCAGCGAAGCCGCGCAAAATCCACAACTCTGGATCTTCCGGGCTTCGTGTCAGCGCGTCTGCAACTGATTGCCGATAGGCAAAATACTTCTGCATATCGCCGCTGTCCCGGAGGTAATCGAGTTGCCGCGCACGAATCGCGAGCCGCGCGCGCTCGCCATCACTCATTTTCTCCACCCAGGACTGCGCTTTCTGAAATGCCTGGAGCGCTTCTGGAAGTTCCTGTAGTCCTACATATGCATCGCTCAACCCGAGTTGTGCCATTCCCAGGGACGGGTCCAGGCGCAATGCTTGATGGAACGAGCGCGCTGCTTCGATCCAAACGAATGAGTTTAGATAAGCTACCCCTTGATCGTAGAAGGCCTGCGCCTCAGGCGAAGAAGTGGTCACCGCCTCATGAACTTTACCGATTCCTTGCCGTAACGGGAGCGGGCGTTCCAAAATCTCGCGCGGAACAGGACCCGCCGCATCATGGCCCGTGTGCTGAGGCTGCGCCCGCATGGACTTCGCACCAAGAAAAAACAACACCCAAATCGCGAAGCTCATAAGAAATCGCGATGCGCCATACTCACGAAAATATCGGCAGACAGTTTTCATATTTCTTCAGTACGGCGAACTACATTTCCGTGATTTCCACTGACCGCAAGTAATAACCCGCATTCAGCCGAGTGGCAGCGATTTGCGGGTCCTTAATTCGTAGCCGTATTAAATGCGTTCCTGGCCGTCTTGGACTCCACGTGTGCGTCCAGAAACTCCACGAATCGTTAATTTTCTGGTGCACACTTTCTACCGCTAAGTAGTCTTCTTCCGGATTAAATCGTATTTCCAAAGTGTTTACCGGGCGAGAACCACCCCACAAAATGCCTGTCACGCGGTACACAATTCTCTCATCTATCATCCATTTTTGGATGCGCGTTGGCATGGCCGCTTGCTCGATTCTGGCCGGCTTATAGTCGCGCACAAGCTTGGGCACCCCCACTTGTTGGGTCCTCTCGGCGAACTCCTGCATCTGAGAAGTCGCCTCAGCGCCATCATCGACCAGCGTGATTTCGTTCACCCATTTTATGCAAGCGCATCCATACCAGCCGGGGACAATCAAGCGGATCGGCGCGCCGTGGTCCTTGGTCAAAGGTTTGCCATTCATTTCGGTTGCAAGAAATGCTCGCGCCCTCTTCAAATCATCCCAGGAAAATATCCAACTTGCCCCAGGCTGGGAGCTCATGGATTTCGTCGGATAAGTATCGAAACCCGAGACTAAAACACGTGTCGATTGCGGTTTGAACTTAACTCCTTCCAGAAGCTTCACTAGCGGCACGCCTGACCACTCCGCAGCACTCATCAATCCGAAATGGTCACTCCGGGCATTACCCGCGCATTCCATCACATGAACACCCATCGGCTGACTGGTTTTCTTCAGTTCCGCAAGACTCAGTTCGACTGGCTTAGTCCCCAATCCGTTCAGGCGCACCATCCATGGCTTTTGTCCTTCCAGAAGTTCTGACGCCCGCGTACGAACGTAAAAACTTTCCGTAGCTGTGACTACATTTTGCCGCGTAAGCCGCGAGAAATCCGTGTACATCCTTCCATCAAGTCCATCTCCAAACGCGGTCTCCATCGGCACTGGCGCTTCTTGTGAAAACTCAACTACTCCGACCCGTCTGCCTCCCTCAAGAGGGTCTTTAACTCCAACCTGCCCTGACTTTGGCCAAGCCATTTTGTCGAAACGAAGCAGAAGTGTACCGCCCGCAACGATTGATCCTCGCAGTAATTTCCTCCGGTTAATTCTCTCTTCGATAAGGCGATTCATTCTGAGCACCAGACTCAATCTTCATTATGTTATCGGAAAGCTTGCATCCACTTGGCATCCACTTGGAATACAGACGGCAGAAAGCAAAAGCCCCCGGGAACTGTCCGGGGGCTCTCGCAAGGAACCAGTTTGCCGCTCAGAACTCAAGGCGGATGGCAAACTCCATATCTCTGTTAAAGCCTTTGGTCAAGGCGCTTGATGTGATGATGCCAAACGTTGCAGGCGAAGTCGGGTCAAGCGATATGCTGCCGTCGTTAAAGTTGACGCTGTTAAACACGTTGAACACAGTCGCGCGGAACTGCAGCTTGGTCCTTTCGGTCAAGCGGAAGCTCTTGGTAACCCCCATGTCCATGGAAGCGTAACCCGGGCCACGCAAAATGTTTCGGGAACCGGGCAAGCCAGGCAGAGTGAAGCCGAAATTGTTTATTGCCGTGTCGGGATTCGAGAACAGGTTTGGCCCCGCGGCATTGGCATTGCGTGTAACGCTAGAGTTTATCGAAGAAGTAAGGGTCCCGGCCGTAGTCAGGAAAAAGTTCGTCGGGAAGTTGAAACCGTTGCTGGGGCTCAATGGGAAACCGGACCGCCAGCGAGCCGTGTCCGTCACTTCCCAATCGCCGACCAGTGCATTCACAATTCCGCCGCCGTTCGACAGCCACTTGTGTCCGTGTCCGAAGGGCAAATCGATTACTGCGAAGCCATTGAAATTGTGCGTCAAATCGAAATCCGAGACCGCGCGGTTCAGGCGCAGATCAAACGGATTTTGTATCAGTCCCTGCACTGTACCGTTACTGCCCGGTATCAAGTCGCCATTCTCTGCAGTCGAATCGTTGTCGATCGATTTCGAAAATACGTAGTTGAATGCGAAGGTCCCAAAACCAGCGGTCTTCTTAACGGTCACTTGCAAGCTGTGATAGTTCGAGTTCGCCCAGTTGGTCCAGGCGCCGAGTTGCGAAAATTGGGGCTGGAACAGCACAAATCCGTCCCCTTGTGGATCGACGGTAGAATTCCACGGGGTCGGCAAGCCTCCTGGGCCGGAAGACGTATCAAGCCCGAACAGTGCGCACGACCAACTAGCTCCCCCAACTCCCACTCCTGCGGATCTCACGGTATAGGCGTAAAACGCCTGCGTCGGAGTTAATGAGGCGTAGGCCGGAACATTTTTAGCAGCCGCTGCGAATGCGGGCATGTTGGGAAGCATGTCCGTGATAAACGGAATGGCGGGAATGGTCTGCAGTTCAGCGATATTCCTCGGATCAATTGCGGCAGGGCCGTTGGGTGTCGCGTTGGCCAGAGTGGCTATCTGGCGAAACGCGCTGAAGAGATCTTGCCCAGACTGTGGGTCCTTTATATCCAAATACTGAGCAAAATCAGCCTTGCCGAGTAACCGCCGGCCCAGCGTTCCAACATAAGCGACATCCAAGACTACACCCTTCCCCAATTGACGCTGGAAAGATGCCGTCAGATGGATGGTGTAAGGAGTCCTGAGATGGGGATCGACTGCGAAACCAAGATTCGACGTATCCGCAGCCGGAGTGAACGGAAATGCAGCGGAGGTCGGCACGTTGAAAAATGGTGGTCCGATATCAGGCAGGCCGGTGCATCCACCGTTGATTGCGCAACTGCCCGAAAAGCGTGGCGCAGTCGCAAGTGAAAACTGCTGAGATCCATCGATTAAAGAGGTTGCGGTACCGGGTGAGCCGTTCTGATCGCTATCAAGAGCCAGCGCTTGTCCAACCCGGTCATAGAAAACACCAGCTCCCAGGCGGATAACGGACTTATCCTTTCCAAAAAGCGAATTCAGAAGTCCGGCTTCGAAATTCGGCGAATAGGCTAAGGCTACTCGCGGCGCAAAATTCTTGTAGGTGGGGTCGAACCAGGAGTTGGCTCCGTGGTTGGCTTTGCCCGCCAGTCCCCAGCTCAGAAGCGGAGATGCGTCCGAAGGGATGCCTTGATTCATGCCGATCTCACGCTGCGTAAACCACTGCATAATATCCGTCGTGGGCCGCACTTCAAATCCTTTTGTTTCCCAAGGCGGCGTCTCATAAGTGTAGTGGACGCCAAGCGTTATGTTGACATTTCGCCTTACCTTCCAACTATCCTGGAAGTAACCCTCATAAAGATTCTCTGCAAAATGCCGGACCTCGGGGCTCCCTGGCGGGAGAAACGTACCCTGCGGCGTGGCAAAAATCGTAGCATTTACCTGGGTGATGGATCCGGTGAGAGCCGTAAAGGCGCGAACGAACGAGGTTGCGTCAGCAGGAGCCGGTACCGCCGACAGGTTAAAATCTGAACACAGGTTTATGCAGAACCCATTATTCACATCGAATGCCGGAAACGAGTTTGTCTCGTTGGTATTCGTGTTGCGAACAAAATACATGGAACCGCCGAATTGAAACGTATGTCGGCCTCGAGTCCAGCTCAAATCGTCGTTGATCTCGTGAACAGGCACAACGCGTGCCAGTGGCCGCGCCCCGAAATCTTGCACATCGGTAAAGCTGCGAACGTCGAAACTCGAGCCCGTGGTTCCAGACTGCGCCACACCGATCCGGGTCAAGCCGTACCGGAGAGTGTTCACAATCGCCGGGCTGATTTGCGCCTGATAATTTACGGCGAACCCGCGGCTATTGTTGAGCAGTTGTGAGTTGGACGGAAGGCCTGGGAATTGCCCCGTAAGAATATCGGTCTTTAGTCCCTGAAGCTGGCCTCGCCAGAAAATCGAGTGGTGCCCATTCTTCGTTAGAAGAAAGTCAAACCGAGCTGTGTAAATGTTATTTAGAGTCGCTTCTGGAGTATTGAAACTCAACGCGTCAAAAGCAAAACCTCCATCAAACGCCGCGGCAGGATTATTGCCGGCCGGGAACAGATTCAAATATTTAACCATAGCGGGATTGACGCCGATTCCAGCGGGGTCGGCGTTTCTGAACTGATCTTGTGAAAGGCCGAAAGCATTGGCAGGAACAGAAACCTGAGTACCGTCAAATCCCGTTACGGTCGTAGGGGCCGCCGGGCAACCCGCCGAACCCGTGCAGTCATAAACTAGCACTCCATGTTTCAGCGCTTCTGATGGTACTTGACGCGGAAGTGCCAGAGCCTCTGTCACGACCTCGCGCCGATCTTCATTATCCACAAAGAAAAAGACACGATTCTTCCAGATCGGCCCGCCCAGTGAACCGCCCGCTATATTCCGCTGATCCTTACCACGGGGAATACCGAGCTGATTGTTGAAGAAATCGTTTGCAGACGTGCCTGACGTCCGGTAGTACCAGCGTGCATTCCCGTGAAACTTGTCCGTGCCGCTCTTGGTAACCAGTTCGACCTGCGGCCCACCCACGACGCCGCTGGTAGCATTAGCGTTGGTCGTTGTTACTCGGAATTCTTGCACGGAATCCAGCGTTACCGGCAGGGCGCTGGTAAAGGCCGCTTGATTTTGCCAGTCGTTGGCATCAATTCCATCCACCGTGACGTTAGTCTGGTTGCCGCGCACACCGTCCACCGCGCCTTCGCGTTGATCCAACGTGGCAATCGAGCCCATCGACAACTTGTCCGTATCCGACATTCCCGTAAAAACAACACCCGGCTGCAACGTCAGCAGGTTCACTACGTTGCGCGCCGAAAACGGAAGAGAGCCGACTTCTCTCTCACCCAAAGAATTTCCTACGGTCGCGTCCTGCGTGTTCAGTGCTGGCGCTTCCGTGACTTCCACCGTAATCCGCTCTGTGACGGCTCCCAATTCCAGGTGGATATCCAGGTGCGTCGGTGTGGCCACAAGAACAGAGACGCGCTCCTCGACATGGGTTCGGAACCCTTCCTTTGAAATCTCCAATCGATAATTTCCCGGGTTGAGCTGCACGAAGCCGAATGTTCCGGCGGCATCCGTCGTGGCTGTGCGCTGAGCACCATTCACCAAGTCTACCAGTGTGATGTTTGCTTGGGATACGGTTTCACCACTGGGATCAACAACCGTTCCTTGCAAGCTGCCTACGTTCTGCGCCCAAACGCTCGGCGCCGTAAACAGAACTAAAACAAAAGAAACCAGGAGATTGCGGCTCATGAAAGACCACATAATAGAGGGATCCTTTCACACATGAAGATGAGTTACTACCTATGCAGGGAAGGTTGAGCAACGAAAAAAACACAGTCGCGCCAACAATTGAGGTCGCTACCTCGAACGGGGAAGACGATTTACTCTTCTGGCGACCACCCCATCACCGTCGCTATTGTAAATTGCAACTCTTTTAGGACAAAAGCGGCAAAGTGTCAAGGAAACTTCTTATAATTTACATCTCGTTGACACGTTTAAGGCTGGATCCATCTAGACGTCAAGAAAAACTCTTTCTTAATCGGCGAAGCGCAGTAGCTTGGCTTCGGTGATGGCTTTTATTTGTAGGATCTCGCTGAGAATAGTGTCCTGCACTGGCCCGTCTACGCGCACCAGCGAAACTGCTTCCGCGCCACGCGTGGCTTCGCGCCTTCCCAACGCAAAGGTGGCGATGTTGACGCCGAGCCGTCCCAGGGTATTGCCGACTTGGCCTATGACGCCGGGCTCGTCGTGATTGCGCAAGTAAAGGATGGTGCCGCCCAATTGCGACTCGAGGGAAATTCCGTCAATTGCCAGCACCCGCGGTGAACCGTCGAACAACACGGTTCCCTCGGCCATGAATCCGGTGTCGCTGGATTTTTTTGAGAGTGCCGAAACTTCCAGCGTGTTGGGAAATGCGCGCTCGCGCTTGCGCGTTTCTTCTTCTACGGTGAGGCCACGAGCCGCGGCCATTGCCGGAGCATTTACCACGTTCACTTTTTCGGCCAACACTGCGTTGAGGACACCGGCCAGCACCGCGCTGCGCAAAAGGTGCGTGCCTACTTCTGCCACTTCACCCGCATAGCGAATGCGAATCCTTTCCGGGCGGGCGGCTGTGGCTTGTGAGACCAGCGAGCCCAGCCGCTCCGCCAATTCCAGGTATGGACGCACGCGACGATACTGGTCCGCGGAAAGCGCCGGCAAATTCACGGCGTTGCGAATAATTCCATCGGTCAGGTAATCGCGGATTTGCAAGGCAACTTGTGTCCCGACTTCTTCTTGCGCTTCCGCCGTCGAGCCGGCGATGTGCGGGGTGCAAATTACGTTCGGCAATCCGATCAGCGGAGAATTCTTTGGCGGCTCTTCCACAAAAACGTCCAGTGCCGCTCCCGCTAGCCGTCCATTTTTCAGCGCTTCGGCCAGCGCCGCTTCATCGATCAGTTCGCCGCGCGCGGCGTTCACGATGCGCGCCGTCTTCTTCATCTTTTGAATGGACTCGGCGTTGATCATTTTTTGCGTCGCGGGACTCAACGCGCTGTGCATGGAAATAAAATCACTCTCAGCCAGAAGCTTGTCCAATGTCACCAGCCCGACCTGCAATTCTTTGGCTGCGGCTTCGCTGATGTACGGATCGTAGGCAATCACCTTCATATCGAAGGCTTCGGCGCGCCGCGCGACTTCGCCGCCAATTCTTCCCAATCCAATCAGCCCCAAAGTTTTGCCACGCAGTTCGGTGCCGCTGGATGATTTTTCCCAGCGACCTTCGCGCAATGCCGCGTCCACTTTCGGGACTTGCCGCGCCAGTGCCAGCATCAGCGCGAAAGTGTGCTCGGCGACGCTGACTGCATTTCCGCCGGGAGTGCTCATCACCAGCACGCCGCGCTTGGTAGCTTCCGGCAGATCGATGTTGTCCACTCCGACGCCGGCGCGGCCCACCGCGCGCAACTTGGGCGCCTTGTCCAGCAATTCCGCTGTTACCCGCGTGGCGCTGCGTACGATCAACGCATCCGCATCCGCTAATTCCGCTCCGATGGTGTCCTTGGTGGTCAGCACGGTGTTCAGTCCCGACTTCTTCAACAACTCGACTCCGCGCTCGCTGATCTTGTCCGCTACGATGACTTTCATTACTTCCCTTCTGTGCAGTGGGTAGCCGGCAGCTCGGGTGGCTGAGAATCGGCAGACCAGTATTGTAACGGAAACCGATGGAGGTAGAGAAAGCGGAGGATGTTGAGGAAGTAGAGGACGTAGAGGGAGCAAAAGGACGGACGAGTTCCAGTATGGGAATAACGGGCGCGGCGAAATTTGATAGGCGTTCGTTCCGATTCCTGGGCAGGCTCCAAGCAGAGCCCTTAGCCGAACGAAACGGCACATTTAATTTGAAAAATGTGTGGCAACTAGGAGTTACAGATGCTTTTTTCGTATGTGTGGCAAGGAAAGAGGTTAGTCGATTTTGCGCGCTGGGCGAGAAGTTGGCGAGATGCCGGAAGGCGCACAGAAAGCGTCGCGCTAACCACTAATACACTATATCATGTTAGTTACTAGAAAGTCGAGGAAAATCGACGAAACTGACGCGTAGACCGTACCGGAGCAAGGTTAACTTCAGACTCAGTGCTGAGGCAGGGTTTATTATCGGAACGGACGAGGAGTGCAAAAGGGGGAGTGACTAAATGAACTGCATAAATTTTAGTCGTTATCGGTGGCGAGCTCTGGCTTTCTCAGCGTCACTGCTGATGGCCAGAGCAGCTTGCGGTTATGACTTCCCACTTTCTGAGAGCGCGATACGCGACGCATATTTTTTGGGCACAAATGGGCCAAGCCAGGGCAGTGCTTTTCTGGCCGAATACACTCAAGCGGTGAATCAGCTCAAGGTGGGAGCTTGCACGTCGGCGGTCAGCGTGGAAACGCCGTTCGCTCACGTCGCGGTCCATGCCAGCAAGTCTGTTAATTACAGCGCACAAGATGCGGTGAAAGAGTTCCTCGGCAAACCCGCTGTCTTTCGAATGCGCCTTTATATTTGTTATCTGGCGGGAGCGCCGGAGAACGCCGTAAAAATTGCCGTGCTGCAGAACAAGAAGAGCGTCCGGTGGACCTCCGAAAATCGTTCGGCGTACTACCCGCCAAGCGACGACAGCACTCAAGTGTCGAATAATGGCGAGCGCATTGATCTGGAATTTCCCGCTGACCGGATCGATTCGTCTGAGCTAACTGTTCGTGTTGACACACCGGATAGCCAGCATGGCGAGACGGTCTTCGCTTTAGAGTCCTTGCGCTAATAGCGACTGATTGCTCGGCATGAGAAAGTCAGCGACTACAAAGAAGAGTCAAAAGAAAGAGCCCACTCTTACAGAACCTGTAAGAATGGGGCACCCGGCACAAGAGTCGAAAAAAAGAGTTCCACCCTTACACAACCCGTAATCGGTATAGGGGAGAGAGTCGCCTCTCCTCCCCTACGCCGATTATGAGGAATCGTCTATTCTTTGCGGTCCGCGCCGGGTCCGCGTTCTATGGCACTACATATTGAGGCGCTGTGAACTGCGCGGAGTTGCCGTTGTTGTCCTGAAGCGTAACCGACCAGCCGTAGGTCCCGCCTACAGTCAGGCTGGAACTGGGGCTGGCTGAACCGTCGACGTTAAACAGTACGTTGGTCTGAGTACTCGGGATTCCATTGCTGTTTCCAGAGCCGTAAAAATTCCAGAACTCTTGCGAGGTCCCGTTGAGGTTGTAGAAATTCACGCTATAGGTATAGGGAAGGATCGCTGGGATAGTCGCGGGAGCGGTCCAATTGAGAACCGGAATGGTTGCGGTGCCAGCGACCGGCGAGTTTATGGACAAGTTTTGTGGAAAGGAAGAAGAGAGCACGGCGCTTATTGAGCTGGTTAAGACCTGGGTCGTTCCGTCAGAGAAGGTAGTCAGGAATTGATAGGCATCGCCGACGGTTGGACTTACGGAGTTATTAAAGATCGGGCTGTAGTTGCTGTTGTGCTGGTCCGCATTGACGTCGTAGGGCACAGCAACATTTGGCCCAGAGAACATGATGGCGGAAATCGGGAGCTTGGAGCCAGAAACTGGTCTCAGGTTAAGGCTATAGGTGTTTGGTTGACCGCTGGTCCCGCTAACGAAGGTCTTCACATTGAACGCCGCGATAGGGTTGGTGAGGGTCATATTGCCGGTGGTGTTACCGCTCACCGTGATCCCTGCAGGGTTGTTATCGCCACCGGCGTTGGTAATATCGCCGGCGTCGATTTGGCCGTCGTTGTTCATGTCGATGATGGCAAAGTTCGAGTAAGTTCCGTTGGGAACGCCCGACACGGTATAGGCCTGCGGGCTCGTGGGATTGGCAATTATGTCAACATAAATTCCAGAGTTGCCATAGACACCGACATACATCGGCCCTGTAGCGGTGCCGGAGAAGGTGACAGTGCCGGAAACAGTGCTGGCTCCGGTTCCTGCCCCGAGGGTCGCGGAAACTGGAGTAGTAGTCGCGCTCTCTCCGACGCTGTTCGCTGCCGAGAATTTGAAAAAAGTAAGGCCGTTAGGAAGGCCCTTGAAAAATAGGACATCATTCCCGTGGCCTTCGGCCTTAAAGATTAGGGGACTGTTGGCGCCGTTGGAGGCGTTGGTGTCGGTGCCGTAATAGACTTTGTAAGAAGTCGGGATCTCTTCGCTGTTACCGTCTTCTAGGTCTTTGTACTGAATGACCGCTCCAGTGTTGGCCGGAGCGACGCTGATCTGTTTGGGCGTCGACGGCGCAGAAGGTGTACGGTCGACAACCGTGAAGTTTATGTTCACAGCATTAGCCGAGGGAAGGGTGACGGAGGCTGAAGAACCTTCCGGATCGGATTCATTGGGTACGCCAGTGCCAAGCGTATCGATTTCCGCGGTCACGGTATAACTGTTGACGCAGCAACCGCCGCTTGTCGGCTGGAGACCTCTGATGGTATATGCCGTGCCACCTGCGGATGGAACTGTAGAGAAGCTGGTCCCGGCTGAGCTGCCGCAATTGGTGCAACCGTTTTGGTGGACGCGGACGATGGTTTTGCCGGTCTTCGACCCGACATAGTTGATCGTTCCCGAGATGCTGTAGCCGGTCATTACCGGCGTGGCCACAAAGTTTTGCGTCGTAGTGCCTGACGAAGTGGCAACGGATGGAGCGGCCGGGCTGTAAGTGTAGCCGGCCAGAGTGGGAGTGATGGTGTAGGAGCCTCCCGCCAGACCGGTGAAGCTGTAGTGGCCACTGGCGTCTGTGAGTACGGGCGAGCCGCCGGAAATCGCTATCGAGACAAACTGGACCCATGGTCCGGTAACGGTTCCGGAAATCGTGCAGCCCGACGAGCAACTCCCCGCCGTGATGGTGATGGTCGAGTTAAGAGTATTCGCCAGCCCTTTGGCGTCGGTTACTTTGATGGTGACCGTCTGGCTCGCTCCGGCCGTGGTGGGAGTGCCTTGGACGGTAACTGAACTGCCCGTGCTGGAGGACAGGCTAAGACCGGCAGGCAACGCCACTGGTGTCCAGGTAAATGGGCCAACGCCGCCAGCTTCGGTGACCACGGAGCTGTAGCTCGAGCCGACTGTGCCACCCGGGAAAGTCGGAGTCGCGATTACCGGCGGTGGAACGAGATTGACAGTGAACGTGTTGGACTTGGTCGGATCGGTGACCGAGGCTGCCGTGAAGGTGGCAGTGCTGGCCGCTGTAACCGTGGCGGGCGCGTTATAGGTGACAGTCGTCGTTGTCGCGCCGGTCAGAGATCCCAGACCGGTCACGGCGGACCAATTGACGCCGGCGTTCGCCGAATCGTTATGTGCGGTGGCGGTAATTAGCTGCGTGGTGTTTTGGTCCATGGTCAACGGACTGGTCGGCGAAAAGGTGACATTGATCGCCGGATTGATGGTGATGCTCAGGCTGCTCGAGGTAGCTGTGTTACCTACAGAGTCCACTAATTTTACAGTAAACGAATATGTTCCCGCTGTAGTCGGTGGACCGGCGGTGATCGAGGTGCTGGCGCCGGAGGCGGAACTCAAGCCCAAGCCGGCCGGCAGGTTGCCCGAGACGATGGACCAAGTGTAGCCAGTGCCGGAACCGCCGCTAGCCGTAAAGGTTTCGCTGGTTGGGTAGTTCACTCCGACGGCGCCGGTTGGCAAAGGCAGCGTGGGCGGGGTGAGCACGAGCGTCGCATAGACGGTAATCGTCAGGCCGCTGCTGGTGACAGAGAGGCCCTGCGCGTCGGTCACCTTGATCGTGAACGTCTGATTCGCTCCTGCTACCGTGGGCGTTCCCTGCACGGTAACCGTGTTCGTGGTGCTGCTGCTCAGAGAAATTCCGGCCGGTGCGGTAACAAGCGCCCAAGTATAGGGACCAACGCCACCGGACATGGCTACTGGCGAACTGTATACCCCATTCACGTTTCCGGCCGCCATGGTGGTGGTGGTGATTTGTGGTGGCGGAACCAGATTGACGGTGAAGGTCTTGGATTTCGTTGCGTCGGTGACCGAGGTTGCCGTGAAGGTGGCAGTGCTCGCTGCGGCGACCGTCGCTGGAGCGCTGTAAGTCGTCGCGGTAGTTGTCGAGCCGGAAAGCGAGCCGAGGCCCGTTACTGCAGACCACGTGACGCCAGCCGCTGGAGTCGGATCATTGTTCACGGTTGCGGTTACCAACCGGGTCTTGGTTTGATCCAGCGTCACCGGACCGGTGGGCGACAAAGTCACCGAAATCGCTGCATTGATCGTGATGCTGAGGCTTCCGGTGGTGGCGGTGTTAGCCACAGAATCCGTAACCTTGACCGTGAAAGTAAACGTGCCGGCAGCGGTCGGTGGACCCGCGCTGAGAGCGCCGCTGGCCGCGCCTACGGTTAAGGGGCTTGGCAGCGAACCCGAGGCAATCGCAAAAGTGTAGCCGGTTCCCGAACCTCCCGCAGCTGTGAACGGCAAAGCGGAATAGTTGACTCCAACCACGCCAGTCGGCAGCGTGGGAGGAGCAATCGTCAGCGTCGGATAAACGGTAATCGTCAAGCCGCTGCTGGTGGCAGAGAGGCCCTGCGCGTCGGTCACCTTGATCGTGAACGTCTGATTCGCTCCTGCTACCGTGGGTGTTCCCTGCACGGTAACCGTGTTCGTGGTGCTGCTGCTCAGAGAAATTCCGGCCGGTGCGGTAACAAGCGCCCAAGTGTAGGGACCTACGCCACCGGACATGGCTACTGGCGCACTGTATGCCCCATTCACGTTTCCGGCCGCCATGGTGGTGGTGGTGATTTGTGGTGGCGGAACCAAGTTGATCGTGAATATGGCCGACTTTGTCGGATCGGTGATCGAGGTTGCCTTGAAGGTGGCGGTGCTCGCTGCGGCGACCGTCGCTGGAGCGTTATAAGTCGTCGCGGTAGTTGTGGAGCCAGTGAGCGAACCGAGGCCCGTTACCGCGGACCAAGTGACGCCTGCCGCTGGGTTGGGATCGCTGTTCACCGTGGCTGTTACCAACTGGGTCTTGGTTTGATCCCGCGTCACCGGACCGGTGGGCGACAAAGTCACCGAAATCGCTGCGTTGACGGTGATGCTGAGGCTTCCAGTCGTGGCGGTAAAACCCTGCGAATCGGTAACTTTGACCGTGAATGTGGAGGTCCCTGCTGCGGTTGGGGGACCGGCGCTAATCAGTCCGGTGGCGGCACCTAAAGTCAGCGGAGCAGGAAGCGAGCCTGATGCGATGGTAAAGCTGTATCCGGATCCTGAGCCTCCCGATGCGGAAAATGCCAAAGCCGTATAGTTCACTCCCACAGCGCCCTTCGGCAGCGTTGGTGCGGTGATCGCAAGTGCCGGATCAACCGTGAGCGTGATTGTTCCTGAAGTACCAGCGCCACCCTGTGAATCGGTGACTTTCGCGGTGAAAGTATAAGTCCCGGGCGCGGCGGACGATGAAATCGTGCCAGTCACAGTTCCTGTTGCGCTCAGGCTCAAGCCAGTCGGGAGCGTGCCGCTATTGAGTACCCAAGCCAGCGGTCCAACGCCGCCAGTGGCCGCGAGGGGGGATGAATAAGCCGATCCAGCAGCGCCCACAGGAGTGAGTGCCCCCGAGGTATTAATAGTGAGCTTGCCGTTGATGGTGATGTTGAGACTGCCGGTCGCCGTGTGGGCAGGATTCGCGGAATCGGTGACCGTAACAGTGAATGTAGACGTACTACTCGCCGTGGCCGTGCCTGAAATCACGCCGCCGGAGCTCAATGTCAACCCGGCGGGTAGATTGCCAGATGTGACGGTCCACGTATAAGGCGCAGTGCCTCCGGTCGCGGTCAAGGTCGTCGAAGGATACGCTGCTCCGGTGCTGATAGAACCAGCAGGCAACGAGGCGGAAGTGCTCATCACAGCCAACCTGGCGGAACCACTGCCGTTTGAAGCGCATCCGGACAGAACTGCCAATACGGAGAGGCAAAGACCGAGGCCAATGTTTTTCATGATTTCCCTATAGCAACTTGTATTGAAATTTTTCTTAGAATGCTTCGCCACGTAAAGGTTCGGGTGCGCGTACTTCCACGTTGCGCGATTCAGGAACACACGCGATAGAACGTTATTGCTGTTCTAAATTGATTGTTCTATAAAAGGTATTAGGAGTTTCGTTTGCCCAGCCCGCCGATCTCCAGCACTTCGCTCACCTATCTCCGGGCCCCTTCGCTTTCCGGCGTGGAGTTGCTCGTCGCAACCAACAATTCCCGTATCTGGCGTTTGTTTCATGAACGCTATTGCGTTTGCGCCTGTTCGGTCGCCGCGACTACCTGGAATTATCGCGGGAAGACGAACTTCACAGGCGATAACAGCATTGCCTTGATGGAGCCGGGCGAAATTCATTGCGTGAAATCCGCTTTGCGGCCCTCCAATTTCAAGGCTTTCTTTATCGATCGCGAAGTTGTTGCCGATTTTGCGCGCGAAGCGGGAATTCCCGGCGTGCCACATTTTCGCGCAGCTCAGGTTTCCGATCCGGCTCTGTTCGCATCTCTGGAACGAGCGGCGTCATTTATCGAAGCCGGCGAAGATCCCCTGGGGCAGCAAGTTGGTTTTGTGGAATTTCTGGCGCGAGTTCTTGGCCATGCGGAGAAGGCGCCTCGCTACGCAGTATATTCACATGGCCACGCGGCGATACGGCGCGCGCGCGATATTCTGCAAACACGATTCAACGAGACGGTCACGCTTTCGGAACTCGCTGCGGCTTCTCACCTCAGCCGTTTCCATCTGGTCAGGTCGTTTGCTGAGGGGCTCGGCTTGCCGCCGCATGCGTATCAGATTCATGTGCGCATTGAACGCGCGCGCGAGTTGCTGCGCAAAGGAATGCATTCCGGGCAGGTTGCCTCCCTGGTCGGTTTCTCGGATCAGAGTCATTTCACGCGGCATTTTAAAAAGATTATGCGGGTGACGCCGAGCGAGTATGCTCGCGGAATTGCTTCGCGAAAAAGTTATCCTTCCCGTCTGGAATCGCCGGCAAAGGAATCGCCGGCAAAGATTGCCTGATTTCTTTTACACAGGCTAAGCCGGCGCTCGCTGGCCTTCGGTTCCTCGCCACTGCTATATTTCATTCAGGGGAGAATCGATGACGCTTGCAGAACAAATCCAGACTGACATTGTGGTGGCGATGAAGGCGCGGGATGACTTCAAACTCAGCGTGTTGCGCATGGTGAAGTCGGCGATTCAGCTGAAGGAAGTGGAAAAACTTCGCAAACTCGACGAGCCGGAATCCATTCAGCTGCTGCAAACCATTCTGAAGCAGCGCAGAGAGTCCATCGACCAGTTCACAAAAGGCAATCGGCCGGAGCTGGCGGAAAAAGAATCCAGAGAAGCCGCGCTCATCGAGCAGTATCTTCCGGCGGGAGCATCAGCCGAGGAAATGAGCGCGGCCATCGATAAAGCCATGGCGGAAACCGGAGCCAATTCCATCAAGCAGATGGGTGCGGTGGTGAAAGCGGCCAAGTCCGCGCTGGAAGGGAAAACTGTGGATGGTAAAGCGCTGAGTGACCTGGTGCGCGAACGGCTTGCGAAATTAAGTTGAGCTTCTCCCTTCAGCGCGTCTGGCCCGGCCCCTTAACTTCTATCCGCAGCTTTTTGCACTGCGAAATTTCGTGGATGTCTCAGTCTATTTCGCCACGGACTTCAGCACCGCCGTATTCCGTTCGTCGCTCGCGATAATTCGATAAAACTTCTTGAGATCCTCCATCCTGTTCAAGGGCACACTCAGTTCCTTTATTTCGAATGTTCTGGTGTACTTCAGCACGTTCCCAACCGACTCAGTCTTGCTGTGGTAGCTAGCAAATCCATAATCCACATCCACTGGACCCGGCAAATCACCCGGCTCATATCCTGGCGGCAGCGCAATCTCAAATGTGTCGGTGTCTCTCTCTGGCCCATTGAAAATCACCGGGAACTGCCGCAGCTCTTTGGTTTCCAAAATGTCGCTGGAGCGGTTTCCCATCACGCGCGGCCGCACCGCCATTAAATCGCCAATCTGTTTGGCGTAAGCCGGCGCCACAAACGTATAGGTATAGCCAAAAGGCGAGTCGTTAACATCCAGATTCTGCATGGTGGCGCCAGTAATGTCGAACATTCCGATGGAGTGGGAGACCTCTTGCTCGATGCGCTTCACGCGATCTTTGCTGGACTTCACGCTGAGTTGCGCGTATCGCTCATAAACGGCGAAGTCTCCAAACCGGATCTCCTGCACTTCACCGGTCAATGTTCCGTGTGCTTCAAGCTTTAGCTTTCCGCTACGCGTAATTCCATTTGACCTTGTCGGCAACTGCGGCGTCTCGACGAGTTCGCCGCCTTCAGTTGTAACCAGCAGGGCGTAATTTCCTTGCAGATCTCCGCTGAGTTGCCCAATCGGAGTTTTTTCATTCGTGGGGTCGAAGATCAGCAAGCGGCCAAGTTTCGGATGGTTCAGCACGGCTTGGTAACGGGGGCCCTGCACCTCGTCAGGCAGTTTGATCGCTAGTATCACGTGGTTAAACAAGAAAACCATGGGTGGAGTTTCGGGTCCAACCGCACCACGGCGCGAGTTGATTACAACGTAGTAGGAATCGATACCAGACTGCTTCAGCATCGTGCTCATCAAAGTCGCTTTGTCTTTGCAGTCCCCATATCGATGCGAGTACACCTCCGACGCTGAGTGCGGCTGAAAGCCACCGATCCCGAGTTCAATGGCAACGTAACGAACATCCTTCTGCATGAATTCCGCGATGCTTTGCATTTTCTGCTGCGGTGTAGTGGCTCCGGAGGTGAGCATGCCGACCTTCTGGATAATCTCTGGCGTGACGTCTCGCCGTCCGTTGGCCAGTTGCGCCTGCCATTTACCCATGTCTTCCCAGGTCAGAAATCCGTTCCTCTGTCTTGCGCCGGGCCCGAGCAATGACACAACCATGCGCCCGGCAATTCCTCCGTACGGAGGCATGGCGTTCTCTTCGCGAATCGGCGCGAGATCAGTTACCACCCACTGCCACTGATTTCCACCAGACGGATTTGGTTCAACCTTAGAGTGATTCAGCCAGGCTGCTTTGTATTCCCAGCCGGACGGCATCTGCAGCGTGTAGCGGGCTTCCTTGACGGGAATCTCGCGCTGAAATTGCCAGTAATCTTCAAGCACAAACGGCCGCGCGTTATACTGAATTTCGTATCCAACCACGTTCCCGGGATCGCCCGCAGGGATTGGCAAACTCCGAACTTTAAGATCAGTCACCAGTTCGCCAGCACTTTCGACACTCCTTTCCACCGCGTCCTTGTCCTTCACTTCGTAGTCCTTGCCGCTCTTTGGGATGCACCAGCCACGCATGCTACCGATGTGAGAGTCCCGCCAGACATAAGCGCGCACTTCTGCATAGCCACGCCCCTCGGGACGCAGGATCTTGTAGACCCGGCGTTCGATACCCTTCATCTTCCCGTCCGGCATAACCGTGGTTACATCCTCGGAGTAGAGCAGTACCGCATTGGTCTTGGCATCGTAAGTAGAAATCTGGGCATTGGCCGCCGCGCGCATCCATCCGGGCGCATCCGCTGCGGCAGCTGCCGTCGCAACGATCACGGCGACCCCAAGGAAAGTTACGAACCGGACTGCGATCTTTCGTTTCATGTGAGCCTCAGTTGCCGGCGGATGTCCCGCCAGGCTGCAGAATCACTTGCTGCTCGTCTTCGGTTTTCACCAGCTGATAAAAATTTCTCAGAATCGAGTAATTTTCTTTCGCAACCATCACCACCTCGCAGCGCAACATTCGCTGCACATGTACTGCGCCATCCTTGTCTTCCAGCTTCAGCTGGTACCCCAGCGCCTTGGCGTCCCGGTCCAAATCCTTGGGCATGGTTTCGACCTTCCATCCCTGCGGAAGCTCAAACGTCAGGTGGTCCACGCTGCTGTACGGATATCGGAAATAAACCGGCCAGACGCGCCCTGCATTTTCGAACAGATGTTTTACCTGCGCGGTGAAAAGCCCCGTGGGCAGCAGAGCTCGGCGTCCCGCGGACGCGGTCCACCCTGGCACCTTCAATTGAAACTCCGCCACCAGCGGACTGTTCACGGATTTCCAGTCGGGCGCGTTGCTGAGCTCTATTTCGCTGCCCGCGGGAATCGAATCCTTTACGGCATCCTCGAGAATCTTCTTGCGGGCAGTTTCGTCTTCATTGCGCTCCGCAACTCTGAATGCCGACGCGTCTAATCCTGTAAAGGTAACCGTGAGCCTCCCGGAAACGTCCCCTTCGTTCGAAATTTTCAGTTTGGCGCTGCGCTCGATCCGGGTCTGCTCGCTGGTCGGCATAGCCGTCAGGATCCAGGTCCCTCCGTTCTTATCCAGCCGCAATCCTTCGACCCCCGTTTCCATCCACGGCAACAATCCGAATGGAGTAAACGCAGCCCCCGGGTCAAAATACTCGTCCTTCCCGTTCACCTTCACCAGCACCACATTTGCATTTAATTCCCGCCCATTCATCCGTTGCTTTAAAAAGAAATATTCACTGCGGCTCGAAACCAGACAGGGATATGCCTCGAATCCCGCCGCGCGCGCCAGTCCAAGAAACAACCAGGTCAGGTCATAGCCATTGCCGGATTGGTGCTTCCAGAGATCCTCCACGTTGCCGTTTTCCTTCAGGTTTTCATGCTTGCGCTCTTCCAACGATTTGGCCGGTAAGTACGACAGATTCTCTATTTGCTGCACTCGCGCATAAATTTTTTGGAGTTTCACTTCTGGTGCATCGTGTGGTGAAACGATACCCGCCACCGCCTCTTCCATCGCCTTGCGCTTGTCAACAAACGACTCCGCCTGCCCGTACTTCTTTTTGTTAAAGTCCTTCCAATACTTCACTGCATCAAGTTCCAGAACTTCGTCACGATAAATAAAGTTCACCCTGAACTTCAGTTCGTTCGGCGGCGGCATGTGATCTTCAACCACGAACGCGGGGACATTGTGCGCGGACATGCGAACGATGTGGTCCGGACCCTGTTTCGGAGGTTCCGTGTCCTTTGGCAGCCCCGCCGGCCAACTCCACTGCAGGTTCCAGGGATAACGTTCGTACGGCTTGAGCGTAAACACCGCTTTCTTGGTAAAAAGTTCTTCGCTTAACATCCAATTCGAGGAAAAAATGAAATTGTCTTCAAAGTCGTAGATGAAGTGGTACTCGATGATGCTGCCCACTTGCACATCTGGAAGCGTGAAAGTTTTCGCCAGCACCTTCAGTCCCTTGGTTTTTTCCATCGTTTGCTCGTAAACCTTGCCGTCGAAGTTTGCGATGCTGCCATCCGGCCGAATCGTGCGCGCTTTGATCCCGGTCACGCTGCTGCGCCCTTTCTCAAACGGTATCTCGACGTTCGCGTAGTTACGCCCCTCCTCAGTGAGCACCTTAACCCGCAAATAGTTGTATTCGTTCGCAGCGCGTTGGCTGTCATTGCGGTCCACTTGACGGTACAGAAAAACCGCGGGCGCGCCCGGGGCCTCCGGCACGCTAGTCATCTTCAATTCTTCTGCTGAAACCGGCTGCCACTCATCGCCGCTGGCGGTTCCCGCTTTCCACAGACCCGTCGCCACAACCATTAGAGCGAACGTGCACACTACCGTCACTCGCCGTTTGTTCACTGGTTTTCTCCTGGGATCTGGGGTGACTGCCTGGCCGACTTCCGCGCACACCCGTCTGCTGAGGACAAAATGGCGTTCATAAGGCGATTCCGGACTGGGTGCGGCATCGTACTTAGTAATAACCTGAGTACCTGATATGGCGAGAAACTATCCTGTTCGCGAGCGGCTGTCAAGAGAACCGATCGTACTGGCGCTGAACTCTGCGCGGGCTATGGGATAGCCGGGACGGCCGATTTTGCCTGCAGCACCACCTGCTCGTCGTCTCTGGATTTTACTGTGTGATAGAAGGTGCGTAGCGCGGGATAAAATTTCTGTTCCATCAGCACAAAATTAATCGCCAGTTCGCGCTTCAGGTGCAATGTATTGCCGGTACGGGTCGCCAGGAAATTGAATCGGGCTCCGATCAAGTTCGTGGTCTTCGGGTCCGGCACGCTTAATACTTGCCAGCCGTCGGGAATCGTGACCTCCAGTTGATCGACGCCGCTGTTCGGATACTCAAAATAAATCGCTGAATGCCTGCCCGAATGGTCGAATGTGTGTTTTTCGCCGTTTGAAAATAGACCCACCGGCAACAGTAAGCGCTTTCCAGCCGCGTTCGCCCAGGCAGGCACCTTCAAATGAAGCTCCGCAACCAAAGTCGGTGAGTATCCCGTCCAGTCCGGCTGCTTGATTAGTTCCACTTCACTTCCCACGGGAATAAACGCCTTGACCTGGTCCTCTAGCGACTTCTTTCGTGCCTGATCGTCTTCGCGCATCTCATCGATTCGCCGTGCGTAGGATTCCTGCCCCGTAAAAATCAGCGTCAGCTGCCCTTCAAGCGTACCGTCCTCGGTCAACTTCAAATCCGCCTTCCGCTGAATTTGCGAATCTTCACTCTTACCGAGTTCTGTTTGGAACCACGCCCCTCCGTTACCGTCGAGTTTCAATGCGGATACGCCCGTTTCCTCCCAAGGCAGAAGTCCTAAGGGGGCGTGGTACGCTCCGGGATCAAGCAGCTTTTCGCGGCCGTCGACCCTGACCAGCACAGCAGTTTGCGTCAGCTCGCGAGTGTCCATTCGTTCTTTCCGGAAGAAGAAATACTTACGGTTGGAAATCAATACCGGTGATGCCTCGATGCCCGCGGCTCGGACCATGCCGAGAAAGAGCCAGTTGATCTGCCTTTTGGAGCCTTCACCGTTTTTCCACACGTCTTCAACGTTGCTGTTCTCTTTCAATCCTTCCTGTTTCTTTTCCTGGCTAGTTTTTCTGAGTTCGTAGCTTATGTCTCGCGTCTGTTGCACTCGCGCGTAAATTTTCTCCAGTTTCGCTTGCGGCCCATCTGCCGCTCCCACCGTTTCGTTTGTGACCCGCGTCAAAAATTCGCGTCTAGCGCAAAAAACTTCTACTTTGCCATGTTCCTTCTTTTCGAATCGTTTCCAAAATCGTTCATAATTCGGCTCCAGACTCTCGTTCGAGTAGATGAATTCGACTCTCTGTTTCAATTCATTCTGGGGCGGCATATTGTCTTCCGCTTCAAATGCCGGAATGTTTTTCACTTCCATCCGCAAAATCCCCCTGGCTCCTTCCGCGGGAGGTTTTGTTCCCTCCGGCAATCCTGCCGGCCAGTCCCACCGCACCGTTATGTCGCGCTCGGTGTAGGGATCCATAGAAAATTTAGCGATTTTGGTGAACAATTCCTCGTTCAAAACCCAGCGTGCGTTGTAAAAATAGAGATTTGGAAAATTAAGGTAATACTGATATTCAATGATGCTGCCCAGCTGCACATCTGGCAGGGTGAACGTCTTCGCAAGATACTTGATGCCCTTCGCTTTCACGATGGTCTGCTCGTAAACCTTCCCATCGAAATTGGCGATCGATCCGTCTGGATGAATCGTCCGTCCGCGGATACTGCTTAGTGTCTGCTTATCGCCCTGGATCGGAATATCCACGTTCGCATACTTTCTTCCTGCTTCCGTAAGCACCTTGATCCGTATGTAGTTGAATTCCTTCGATCCGTACAACTTGTCCGCTCGATCCACCTGCCGGTACAGGATCACCGCGGGCGCTCCAGGCGACTCCGCCACGCTCGTCATCTTCAGCTCTTCCTGAGAGATCGGGCGCCATTCATCAGCGCTCACTGTGCCGATTGGCCACGTTGCAGGCAACGCGATCACCGCCATCATCCCGCACACCACCAGCCACCGTTGCTTCTTCACCGGGTTTTCTCCTGGGGTTTTCACTGCTCGCGCGCGCGCCTCGTCCCCTAACGACACACTTCCTTTGGCAGGGCGGCATCGGCCTGGGCTGGGCATCGTACTTATTGGCAAGCTAAATACCTGATAGACGGAGAAACTATCCCGTCAACTCGCCGCTGTCAAGAGAACGTAAGACCGCTGCCCTTTCTGAACCTTGCCCTTCCCAAGCCCCTACACCTGCGGCATAATCCCCGCGCACCTTTTCCATCTCAGTTCCTTCGCTACTGCCTAAATGGAGGATTCGTGACCAATCGTCCCTGGAGTTCCACCGCGCCTCCCGGCGAATTCCGCACTTACATCTCCGCCGAAGAATCGCTGGCGGAATTTACGGTCCGAGCTATTATTCTCGGCGCGCTCTTCGGACTCCTTTTCGGCGCAGTCACAGTGTACGTCGGCCTTCGCGCCGGCCTGACCGTTTCCGCCTCGATCCCTATTTCTGTTTTGTCGATCAGTATTCTTCGCGCCTTCGGCCGCTCCACCATCCTCGAAAATAACATCGTTCAGACCACCGGCTCGGCGGGGGAATCGCTCGCCGCCGGCGTGATGTTCACCATTCCAGCGTTGATTTTTCTCGGCTTTGGCAAAGAATTTACCTTCTGGCGCATCTTCCCGCTGGCCCTTCTCGGCGGGTGGCTCGGCGTTCTCTTTATGGTTCCGATTCGCCGCCAGCTCATCGTCAAAGAACACGGCAACCTGTCGTTTCCCGAGGGCACGGCTTGCGCTGACGTGCTTGTGGCTGGCGAACGCGGCGGCTCGTTCGCCGGACGCGTTTTCTGGGGACTCGGCCTCGGCGGCATCTACACGTTCTTCATGAAGACCTGTCTTGCCTGGACCGAACAGCCCGAAGGCCGGCCCAGTTGGTTCCCCGGTGCAAGTTTTCGCGCCAACATCACTTCCGAATATTTGGGCGTCGGCTACATTATCGGCTCGCGTGTTTCCGGCATTCTGTTTGCCGGAGGTATTATTTCCTGGTTGGTGATCATGCCCGCCATTAAGTTCTATGGTCAGCTCTCGGGCAACACTCCGATTTATCCCTCCACGGTCCCCATTCCTCTGATGTCACCTGATGATCTCTGGCGCAGCTACATTCGGCCGATGGGCGCAGGCGCGGTCGCCGCCGCCGGTCTTATCACGCTTCTGCGCACCATGCCCACTATCATTTCCGCGCTTCGCGCAGGATTGAAGGACGTTCGCGCCGAAGGCGCCGGTGAATCCACATCGTCAAGTCGAATCGATCGTGACATTCCCATGCGTACCGTTGTTATCGGCTCCATCGCCATCATCGCCATGATGTGGGTGCTCCTCACCTTCCACCCTATCGAAGGTGCCGCTACCCGCTGGTACCAAAATCTTTTCGCTGCGGTCTTTGTCGTCATTTTCGGCTTTCTCTTCGTCACTGTCGCCGGACGCATCAGTGGCCTGCTCGGCAACTCTTCGAATCCCATCAGCGGTATGAGTATCGCTACCTTGATGGCCACCTGCGCGATTTTCTTTGTCGCTGGCTGGACTGCTTCTAACTACGCCGTGCTGGCCCTGATGATCGGCGGTGTGGTTTGCATCGCCGCCGCCATTGCCGGCGCCACTTCGCAGGACCTGAAAACCGGCTACCTCGTCGGCGCGACTCCGGTTCGCCAGCAGTACGCACTGCTCATCGGCGTCACGGTTTCGACGCTCGCCATTGGCGCGACTCTGAATTTAATGAACAAAGGTCTGGAGAAATATATTCCGTCGCAAATTCCAGTGAACATCCAGTCTTTGCCCGCCGGCGTCAAGATCGAACAAAACTCGTTTACGTACAAAGGCAAATCCTACACGCTCATCAATTCGCTCGGTTCGCACGAGATCGCCGACGGCGAATATCTCTACGATTTAGCCTCGCAGCAGATTGAATACCAGTGGGCGCAAGGCATCGGCAGCGACAAAGCACCCGCGCCGCAAGCTCGCCTAATGGCCAGCGTCATCAGTGGAATTCTCAATCAGCGCTTGCCCTGGCGCTTGGTTTTAATGGGAGTTGCTCTGGTCGTAGCCGTGGAAATTCTAGGTGTGCGCTCGCTCGCGTTTGCAACCGGTTCGTATCTTCCTCTTGGCACAACGGCCGCAATGTTTGCGGGCGGATTGCTGCGTATGTTGGTCGAGGCCACCACCAAGAAAAAAGACGAGAGCGAAGCCAGCCCCGGCGCCCTTTATTCCAGTGGCTTGATCGCCGCGGGAGGCGTCTTCGGACTTCTAGGCATCATCATCAATCTTTTTCAAGATCCCGAAATTTCCAGCAATGTCCCGCACTGGCTTACCGCGACTCTACGCCTGCCCTGGCGCCCAGACCTTTTCGCCTTCGGCCCCAAAATTTTCGGCTCTCTCGCCACCAGCAATCTCTTCGGCGTCTTCATGTTCCTGATGCTGGGCGGTTCCGTCTTCTACTTCGCCCGCAAGAAACTGGACTAGATCTTCTCGGTAGCCGGGTACTGGCCGATCTTCAGACCGCTTCTTGTTGCTTACCTGGGCGGCGAATTTTCTATCGTCGCGTTAACGAAACGCAAAACTCATTTGCTACGAGCGGGTTTTTCTCATACTTGGAGGGAGTCATGAACTACTCCGGCATCATCACCATCGAGCCTGGCAAGCGCGGCGGCAAGCCGTGTATCCGAGGATTGCGCATCACCGTATACGATGGGCTCGAATATCTAGCGGCTGGAATGTCGCATGAAGAAGTTCTGAAAGAATTTTCCTATCTGACCGAATCTGACATCCGGGCTGGCCTCGCCTTTGCAGCCGACCGCGAGCGCAAGCTCGAAATTCTCAGCGCGTGTGAAACTCCTTTCCGACGAAAACCTCTCTCCACGCCCGCCTAGGCGGCTCCTGGATATCTATCCAGGTTCTGCGCTTGTTCATTCCTGTGGTTTGGGCGGCTCGGAAGACTCAGACATTTGGCATTACGCGAGTATTGAAGGCTTCTCAAATTAGTTTCCAAAGATTCTGATTTCGCCGAGAGGAGGGTGCTTTTAGGAGCACCACCGAAAGCGATTTGGTTACGAGCCTCGAATGGCACGACTCTGGAAATCGAAAATCTCTTGCGAAATGGTCTGCCTGTGACTACGCGCTTTGTCGGCCATGATGAAGAGACTTGTCTGATTCTTGACTGGGACTCCAGACAGCAAGATGCACGAAGTCGGCAGATCGCGGCAACTCCTTTACTTCGCACGCTTTTCACTCGTAAACTGGCCTCAGTATGGCTTCGCGCACCACCGTACGCACGCACCGCATCAGTTTCGATTTTTACATCACTCCGGGTGTGCAACTCCTCATCATTGCTAACGTCGCGGTTTATATCCTGGAAGCTTTCATTCATTACTTCGGCGGCGTTAACGGCTACAACTGGCTTCTCAAGTGGTTTGGTCTGGTTCCTGCCGGAGTTATCCCATTGCTGCGCGTCTGGCAGCCTTTTACTTATCTTTTTCTGCACGACATCAGCAGCATTTGGCACATCGTTCTGAATATGTTCACGTTATGGATGTTCGGGCGCGAAGTGGAACTGGTCTGGGGCCGCAATCGTTTCCTGCGCTACTATTTTTTGACTGGCGTAGGCGCCGGCATTCTAAACGTCATCGTCAAGACCGTTCCGATGTTGTGGGGGCAGGGGAACTCTTTTACGCCAACCATCGGCGCGTCTGGCGCTATTTTCGGAATTCTCATCGCCTGCGCAATTCTCTTTCCCGATCGCCGCGCTTATATCATCCCTATTCCCATTCCGATAAAAATGAAATGGATTGTCGCCGGAATGGCATTCATCACATTCCTCGGCACTTTTGGTCTTGGCGACGACAAAGTCAGCCACATCTGCCACCTGGGCGGCATGTTGATCGGCTATCTCTATCTTCGCCGCGATTCGTATCTCTTCCGCCTGCGCAACGAAGTCTCTGACTGGAAATACCAGCGAAACCGGAAAAAATTCGACGTGTACATCAACAAAAACAAAAACGAGCCGCCGTCCCGCCCCGACCGCTGGGTCAACTAGTTCACCCTTCTTTCTTGGTTTCTGTTTCCGTAGCGCCGGGCTCCGGCTCTACATTTTCGACTTCGCGGTCAGACCGATAACAAGCGGCTAAAAAACGACCGGTAGCGCCGCAATGCCAGCCGCAAGTCTTCGGTCGAAACGTTTTCGCCTTTGTCCCATTGACTTTCCAGCTTGTTCCGCTCATCCGCGAAGATTTCCGCCAGCCGTTTCATGGTTCCCGCCACCAGGCTGTCCGCCTGCTCGACCGCCTGACGCGGCTCGTCCACAAAGCCAACTTGTATCGCATCCCACTTCCCGCGCAAATCATTCGCTTCGCTGCCAGAAAAAAGCGGCCCGGTTTCCTGTTCCAGCGCGGGAGCAGGCGCGGCGGCCATGGCGCGACCTCCAACCCGGCCTGTATCGCTTGTAAAAGATCCATCAGTCCTGACATCTGTCCGGGGGTCAACGCCCGCCGTCGTTCGTCGCTCATTTTCGATGCGCGATGCTTCATCTTCTCTCTGCGTTCGTTGACTGGTTCCCGCCAAATCTGCCGTGGTGAGCTCTCCATCCGCTTCGCCTTGCGGTCCTTCTGTCTTCCTGATTTCTTCGCTCATAATGTGCTCCCTTTAATCTCTTGGAATTCCCTGCTCAATTCTTGGCGGGAATGCTCGTCGCGCTTACGCGCGAGCGCTCCTTGCCGTCGCAGTGCGGGCCAGTTCGGGTTCGTCGGCCAATTCCGCGAACAGTGTGCGGTAGTGGATCATGGCTTGCCTCATATCCTCTGTACTCACGCGGCCTTGCGCGTGGCGCAGAGAAATTTCGTGCCCCGCTCGATACTGTTCGACCACCAGGGGATGATCGACGGATATATCCGCGGCGCGCTGCTCGAACTCCGTCACCGGATAGCCGCGTGCCGTCATAATTTCTTGAATTAGCTTGTCTGCTTCGGTTAACGCGCTGCGGGGATCGTCGACGAACCGCGATTGGATTTTGTGCCACCCCGCGACAAACCTCGCTCGGGTCTCCGATGACAGTGGAGTTATCCTGAAATCCTCTACTCGCTTTTGCAGTTTCTGCAGCTTCGCTTCCGCGCGCATCCTGCTGCCGGTTTCTTCGACCGTCCAGCTGTACTCCGGACCGAATCGTTCTCGAAGTCTTTTGCTGCGCTGATTTACGGCCAGCCAGGCCAGGACGATGACCGCGGCAATTACAACCACTACAATCGTGACCACTGCGGAGGTGTTCATGGCGCTACCTCTGTAGCGTTAATACTCGTCAGCCGCCAATTCCATCAATCAGCATGTTCCTGTAGCGTCATGCGGCGAGCCGTGTACCGCCCTGCAGTAAATTGTTGTATGGCGAAGTGCCCGCCGAGCTTACAAAGGTTTACGTGCGGTTCATGCTTGGTTGCCTGGCAAAACACGCCATGCCCGCTCTGCCGCGGGTGCGGCTTGCTCTTAGGCCTCAAACGTCCACCGGCCGCCGGCCATCGTGCGTTCCACTGGAATCGAAATCAACATAGCGGGCTTCTCTTTTAGCGGATCCCGCCCCAGCACCACCAGGTCGGCGAGCTTCCCGGCTTCCAATGATCCTTTCAAATTCTCTTCATACGAGGCATACGCACCATGAATCGTTCCAACGCGAATCGCCTCCTCCACCGTAATTTTTTGTTTTGGCCCCCAGACATTTCCCTCGCTGTCGGCGCGCGTCACTTCCGATTGCAGCGCCATCATCGGAATAAATTCTCCAGGCGGATAGTCAGAAGCTTGCGTTGCGCGGATTCCCGCATCCAGAAAACTCCGCAGCGCGAACATGTGATTCAGCCGTTCGGCCCCGTAATACTTCATCTTTTCACCGTGATAATAAACGTAGGTGGAAAAAGGCGTCGGAATCGCGCCTAGCGCTTGGATTCTCCGCAACAGGTCGTCATTGATCACGGTGCAATGTTCCAGCCGGAATCGCGGATCGCGCCGCGGATTTTCCCTCTGCAACCTCTCGTAGACGCGCAAAGTAGTATCAATCCCCACGTCGCCGTTCGCATGCGTGCCGATTTGCCAGCCGGCCAAATGTGCTTTACGTCCGTAGGAATAAAGCTCGTCCTCGGTCATCACCAGAATGCCAAAATCATTGGGACGCCCTTCATACGCCGTCGAAAGACGAGCGGTGCGTTCTGAAATCGAGCCGTCGCACACCAGCTTCATCGCACCCACTCGCACCCACTCATCGCCCAACCCAGTTCGAACTCCTGCAGCGATCATCGAATCGATGTAGCGATAATTGATGAAGCAGTACGCGCGATACAGTAATTCTCCGGCTTCATGCGCGTCCTGATATGCCAGCAGATCCGTCGGTGTTCCCTGCGCTTCATGCGCTGAGGTGATGCCAGTCTTGGCCAACATTTTCGAAATCAGCTTGACGCCTTCGCGGTGATCGTCACGAGTTAATGTCTGCGGGATTGCTTTGTCCAATATGTCTCGCGCGCTTTCCGCAACCCGTCCGCCTAATTTTCCCGTCGCCGGATCGTGGTCAATCTTCCCGCCCGCGGGATCCGGCGTTTTGTCGCTGATGCCGGCCTTTTGGAACGCCAGCGAATTGCCGTACGCTGTGTGCCCGCCGCGATGTTCGATCTGCACAGGATGATCCGGGACGGCCGCGTCCAGATCGCTGATACTCAGTGGCCGGCCGTCGGTGGTCTTTGTGTCGTCGTACTTGAAGCCCAGGACCCATTCGCCTGCTGGCGTCTTCGCGGCGCGCTCCCGCAGCGCCTCCTGAATCGCGGAAACCGACCGCAAATCGCAGTCCACCATCCGCAGATGCATCACCCCGGCCATGGCCGGATGCGAGTGTGCATCAATGAATCCCGGCAGCACCGTTTTCCCGGCAAGATCAATTTTCCTGGAATTCGCTGTGCCGAGATGCAAGACGTCAGCATCGCTGCCCACCGCCAAAATCCTGCCGCGAGAAATCGCCAACGCTTGGGCATGCGGTTCCCGCGAATTCACGGTCACGATATTTGCGTTGTGCAGTATCAGTTCTGGCTTGTCCTCTTCCAGCGGAAACAGCGAAGCCGCCGCGATCGAAGCAAGAAACTCCCGGCGACCAGGATTGATAGCCATGTTTTCCTTTGTAAAAAAGTAGAAGAATCCCGCAGATGCTACGCCTTCGCCCGCACTGGCGTCAATTTCATAAGCCAGATGCACTTCGTCCCGCGATAATCGCTCCTGGCTTTTCGGCGGGACGCACAGCTTATTCCGGCGCGCCGCCAATCACATGGAACTTCATGAAATTCGTGGTACCGCGTACGCCCATCGGCGTGCCCGCGACAATCGCGATCACATCTCCCTTGCGCACCAATTTTTCTTCCAGCAATCGCCTCTCGGAAATTTCCGCCAACTGGTCCACTTTGCGCAAATCCGGAATTGCCAGAGGCGCAACTCCCCAAACTAGCGCCAGGCGCCGACGCGTTTCCGCGTCTGGAGAAAACGCCGCAATCGGCACCAGCGGCCGGTAGCGCGAAATCAGGCCCGCGGTAAATCCACTGTGAGTAAAAACCACAATCCACTTCATGTGCAATTCGCGCGAAGCGTGGCACACCAGTTCCGCCACCGTTTCCGCCACTTTCAATTTTTCCTGCGACGCCGGCCGCGCGAATTCCGGGATGCTGGCTTCCGCCTCTTCGATGATTCGCGCCATCATGCTGACCGCTTCCACCGGATATTTTCCGCTGGCGGTTTCCGCCGATAGCATCACTGCGTCCGAGCCGTCGAAAATCGCATTGGCCACATCGGAAGCTTCGGCGCGTGTCGGCCGAGGATTTTCGGTCATTGATTCCAGCATCTGCGTCGCGGTAATCACCGGCCGGCGAAATTCCCGCGCGCGAGCGATAATATTTTTTTGCACCACCGGCACACGCTCTGGATTCATCTCCACGCCCAGATCGCCGCGCGCCACCATCACACCGTCCGATACCCGCAAGATTCCTTCCAGATTTTCAATGGCTTCCGGCTTTTCCAGTTTTGCGATCACGGGAGTTTCTTTTCGCGCACGCCGGATCAAGCTTTTCGCCAGCAACACATCTTCCGGGCGCCGCACAAAACTTACCGCGATGTAGTCCACTCCATGCGCCAGCGCGAACTGCAAATCCGCTTTGTCTTTCGGCGTCAGCGCCGGCACCCGCAACTTCACTCCCGGCAAATTGATTCCCTTGTGCTCTCCCAAGGCGCCGCCATTCACCACCCGGCAATTCACATCTTTTAAGCGGACGGACTCTACGCGCAACTCGATTAATCCATCTGACAACAGGATGCGATCGCCGCGGTGTACTTCTCTGGGGAGCGGCAGAAAGATGGTGCTCACGCGTGTTGAATCGCCAAGAATTTTCCGAGTGGTGATAGCAAAATCCTGGCCGGTGCGCAGCATTACCGGAGCGCCGCCGGCCAGTGCGCCGGTTCGTATCTTCGGTCCTTGTAGGTCGGCAAGAATGGCAATCGTCTTGCCGAGCTTATTGGCCGTGGCCCGCAACAATTGAATGCAATTCAGATGATCGGCATGGCTGCCGTGGGAAAAATTCAGGCGCGCAACATCCATGCCCGCTTCCAGCAAGCGCTTCAGAATCCGCGGATCACGCGATGCCGGTCCGATGGTGCAGACGATTTTGGAATGTCGAAAACTCATTTGCGATAACCAAAACCAAGAAGGAGAGATTCCTCGCTTCGCTCGGAATGACGGTGGAAGCGTTTTCCGAGCAGGCCAGACACTCAGTGCGAAACCGCGAATTCATTCACCAGCCGCACCATCAGGTCCACACCTTTCGCAAAAGCCGCGGCGGGAATTCGCTCGTCATCGCCATGCATCCGCTTGATGTCCTCCTCGGTCAACGGAAACGGCACCAGTCCGTAGGCCTGCACATTATGCAAGCGCAATTGCGCTGAATCCGTCGCCCAGGTCGATTGAAATGGCACCACCGGCACTCCGGCAAATTCTTCCGCGGAAGCTTTCACGATGGCCGCGTAGAAATCCGACTCCAGTGAAGAATCCGGCGCCGCCAAGCCAGCGTCCGGCTGCACTTCCAGCTTTACCTGCGGATCGTTCACGATTTTGTTCAGCTCGCCCAGCAGCGCGGTAATGGTGTTTCCGGGCAACAGCCTTATGTTGAGCGTTGCAGTGGCTACTGACGGAATCACGTTGGCGCGGACACCTGCGTTGAGCATGGTCGGCGAAATGGTGTCGCGCAGCATGGCATTCCACATCGGATTGCCATCGGATATCACGCGCGCCGCGTGCTGACCGCGGTCCGAAGTATCCAGCGAACGAATCCATTTTGCGATTTCGTCGTCCTGCAATGGCGCGATCCCTTCGAAATATCGCCGCACGATGGTTGTGAAATGCACCGGAGCGGTGTAGCCAGCAATCTTTTCCACCGCCGCGCACAAATGCGTCACGGCATTGTCTTTGAGCGGTATGGACGCATGCCCGGACTTTCCGTTCGCGGTCACGGTGACGTTGACCGCGACTTTCTCGCTGGCCTGCACCGCCACATATTGCACTTTCCCGCTTTTTACAAAAACATTGCCGCCTTCATTGATCGCATATTTCGCCGCAACCTTATCCCAGTATTTCGAGATAAGCATTCGGATACCGGCGTCGCCGCCGCCTTCCTCGCTCGCTGTTGCCAGGAAAATTACGTCGCGATTGAGGCGCGCGTTCGCGCGTTTCAGCGCGACAAATGCCGCCAGGTTGGCCGCCAACATTCCCTTGTCATCGATCGCGCCGCGCCCGTAAATGTAGCCGTCCTTGGGCACCGCCCCGAAGGGGTCGACTGTCCACTTGGCGCGCTCCACGCCCACCACATCCATGTGCGCCACCAGCAGCAAGGCTTTCGACGGATCGGAAAACGCCGAATTCTTCAGTCGCGCCACCAGCGCGCTGCGTCCCGGTGTAAGCGGCAGCAACTCCGCGGTAATTCCTTCTTTTTGTAAAATTGCTGCAATATATTTCGCCGCAGCTTCTTCGTTTCCCGGAGGATTCGTAGTGTTGATCTTGATCAGGTCCCCGAGCCACCCGGTCGCTTCGCGTGCCAGCGCCGAATTGTCGCCGACTGGCGTGCTGGTTTGCGCCGCTGCAGGCGGCGCCATGCCTGGAATCTGCGCGCTGGCCCAGGGAAGCAAAATTCCCAGGGACAGCGTACAAAACACAATTTTCTTCACATCGGGCTTGCGAATCACCGTGTATTCTCCTCGACTGGCCGGGATCGCGCGGCTGCGCAATCAATTAGCAAACGTTTTGCTGCAATTCTGCTTCATACTAACATGCCACTAGAGAGCGCCCAGCCGCTGCCATCGCTGTGCGTTCCTAAGTTCCACCGTCGGCTACTGGCGCGCCGCACGCGAAGTACATGGGGGATGGAATGAACGGGATAATTTCCGGCGTTGTTGGACACACTTTTCGTCGTGTGGTCTTGGCTGCAGGCGTGGCCGCTCTGTGCGCCGGTTTCGCTGCTGCACAGGCGCCCACAGGGCCTCAATCCGGTGGCCAGCCGCGGCCGACGCCGCCACCGGCGCAAACTCCGCCGGCGCAAAAGCCACAGGAAGGCGGCCTGTCGATCGCCGTCGAAGTCCCGGTGGTCTCGATGGATGTTGTGGCCACCACCAGCCATGGCGATATCCTCACTGGATTGAAGCGCGAGAATTTTCGCTTGTTCGAAGACGGCGTTCCGCAAACGGTTACCAACTTCGGCCCCACGGATGCTCCCATCACCATGGTGGTGCTAATGGAATTCAGCGCCCGCTATGGCGGGCGGTTTTCCTATCTGGCGAAATATTGGTCGGATGCTCTGTTTCCGAATCTGAAGCCACAGGACTACGTCGCTCTGGTAACGTTCGACATGAAGCCAAAACTGGAAGTGGACTTCACCCAGAACAAGGATGAAGTACGAAATGCGATTTACCATTTGTATTTTCCCGGCTTCAGCGAATCGAATGTGTACGACGCGCTGCTGGACACCGTGGACCGCTTGAAAGACGTCCCAGGCAAAAAGTCGATTCTGCTGGTAGCCACTGGACGCGACACTTTTTCGAAACACAACTATGATCAAACCATGAAAGCCCTGCACCAAACCGACGTACCGGTTTTCATCGTCGGAATGAGTCAGGTGGTCATGCTTACCCAAGAGATGCGGGGCCGCAACGGAAGCGAAATCGATTTCCTGCAGGACGAGAATCAGATGAAGACGTTTGCCCACGAGACAGGAGGATTTGCCTGGTTCCCGAGATTTGAGGGCGAAATTCCGGGAATCTTTCAGCAAGTGGCGGCGTTTCTGCGCAATCAGTACAGCCTTACCTATAGCCCCACCAATCGCAATCGCGACGGAAAATTTCGCAAAGTGAAAATTGATCTGGTCGCTCCGGACGGCGCCCCACTTACGGTCCTGGACCAAAAAGGTAAGAAACAAAAATATGTGGTGTATGCGCGCGAAGGCTACGTTGCCCCCAAGGCCGGCATCGACTGACGAGTTTTTTAGTAATGCACCAAACTGCCGGTGAATTTCCCGCAGGGGCGCACACACTGCGCCCTGCTTATGAACGCTGGAGTCACGTTGCACTCGCTGACCATCGCAAAACTGCAAGAGCCGCGGCTACAAAAACATTCTTTTGCACCATCAATAGCCGCGGGAAAAATCGACGCAATTTGAAAGTTCTTTCCCGCTGAACCATTGGTCGAGCAATTTCAAAAACAACTCCGTTTCGCGCGGCCACAATCGCTCGCTGATCGCGCTGGTATGCGGCGTAATGAAAAGATTCGGCGCCTTCCACAGCGGAGATTCCGGCGGCAAAGGTTCCGCTCCAGTTACATCGAGCGCCGCGCCGCCCAGCGCGCCACTCTCCAGCGCCTCCATCAATGCTGATTCGTCCAGCAAGGACCCGCGCGCCACGTTGATCAATCGTGCCCCGCGCTTCATTCGCGCAATCTGTTCGGCGCCGATCAGATGCCTGGTCTCGGAAGTTTCCGGCGCGGCAATTACAACATAATCGGCGTGCGGAAGCGCTTCGTTCAATTGCGCAGCTGGAAATATTTTTTCTGCATGCGTCGTATCGCCTTTGCCCGAGCGCGTCACTGCCCATACGCGCATATCGAACGCTTTGGCGCGCCGCGCTAGTTGGCGTCCGATCGATCCGTATCCAACGATCAGTAGCACGCTGCCGTTTATTTCCGTCAGATGCTGCGGCTGGTCCCACAAGTCCTGCACTGACCACCTAGATCGGTCCTGATAGCGAACCGAGTCTGGAAAATTGCGCGCCATGGCCAGGATCAGGCCCATGGTGTGTTCGGCCATTGGCACGGAAAAAATCCCGCTGGCATTGGTCACGGTGATGCCGGAGCGTTGCAGCTCTGGATACATCAGTTGCGCCACGCCCGCCGCCGTCGAGTGAATCCATTTCAGCTCGCGTGCGTGTAGCAACTGTTCAGCGCGCAGCGAGTAGCCGACAAAAATATTGGTGTCCGGCAATTCCTGCGGGAGTGTGTCGTAGTTCGGCAGGTGCAACACGCGCATTTCCCGGTAGCGCGCACCAATCGATTCCGCCAGCAGCGGCTTCGGCCGCCACTCCGTGAACGGGTGCCATACGCAAATCACGAGTTTCGTTTTTTCCGGCGGCGGTCTCACGGCGGTTGGTGCCAAGGTCACGGCAGGATGCGCAGGTCCGTGCCGGTCATGTCTGCTGGCTGCCGCTGGCCGAGCACGCCGAGCAGAGTGGGCGCGATATCGCGCAGCGCGCCTCCCGATTTCAGCTGCAGCTTTTCGTCTCCGGTCACTAGAATCAGCGGAACGGCATTGGTGGTGTGATAGGTATGCGGACCCCCGGTCCGCGGATCGATCATGGTTTCCGCGTTGCCGTGATCGGCGGTGATAATCCACGCGCCGCCGCGCGGCTTCAGCGTCTGAAAAATTGTGCCCAGCCCGGCATCCACCGCTTCCACCGCCTTGATCGCGGCTTCCAGCTTTCCGGAGTGCCCCACCATATCGGCATTGGCATAGTTCATGATGATGGCGTCGAAATCGCTCTTTTCAATCGCGTTCACGACGGTATCCGTAATTCCCTGTGCGGACATTTCCGGCTTCAAATCGTAGGTTGCGACTTTCGGCGATGGCACCAGGATGCGCTCCTCGCCAAAGAACGGTTTCTCGACGCCGCCGTTGAAAAAATACGTTACGTGCGCGTATTTTTCCGTTTCTGCAGTGCGCAAATTTTTGTAATGCAGGTCGGCAAACACCTGCGCCAGAATTTGTTCAAGTTTGTCCGGCTTGATCACCGACTGCAGCCACGGCCAGTTCTTGTCGTACTGGGTCATGGCCACGTAAAAAAGATTTGTCGGCCGTTTGGCATCGGCGAACTTGTCGAAATCCGGCGCGGCCAGCGCGCAGGTCATCTGCCGCGCGCGATCCGCGCGAAAATTATAGAAAATAATGGCGTCGTCATCCCGAATCAGGCCGACGGGCTTTCCCGCAGCACCATCGTCGTTCACAACGACGATCGGTTTCACGAATTCATCGGTCACACCGGCTTCGTAACTGGCGTTCAACGCGGCGACGGGATCGGCGGTGCGTGTTTCGGCTTCGCCATGCGCCATTGCGCGGTAGGCAAGTTCGATGCGCTCCCAGCGGTTGTCGCGATCCATCGCGTAGTAGCGCCCAATCAGCATGGCGATTTTCCCGACTCCGAGCTCCCGCATTTTCTGCTGCAGTTGCTGCACGAAGTCGCGACCGCTGTGCGGCGGAGTGTCGCGGCCGTCCAGAAAGCAGTGCACAAAAACGTTTTCCACTTTGTGCTGCTTGGCCATTTCGAGCAGCGCAAAAAGATGCTGGATGTGGGAGTGCACTCCGCCATCGCTCAGCAGTCCGAGGAAATGCAACTGGCCCTGGCGGCCGCGCTGCATTGCTTTCTGAAACAGCGGCACCTGATCCAGCGTTTTGTTGGCCACCATCAGATCGATTTTCGTGATGTCCATGTGCACCACGCGCCCGGCGCCGATATTCATGTGGCCCACTTCGCTGTTGCCCATCTGCCCTTCCGGCAAACCGACAGCAGGCCCCGAAGTCTGAATCAGCGTGTTGGGAAAATCCTTAATGAGCCGGTCGTAGTGCGGCTTGCGCGCAAGAGCGATCGCGTTGCCTTTTGTTTCCGCACGGTATCCCCAGCCATCCAGCACAGTCAACACAATCGGTTTCGGTCGTTTACTCATTTTTCCTCAGGGATTATTTACGATGCGCACAATTCTTTCAGGGCAATCAGCAAGCGACCAACTTCTTCAGCGGTGTTGTAGTGGACCAGGCCGACGCGCAGGACGCCGCCCAATTTTTCTACGCCGAGGCGCTCGGTCAGGTTGAGCGCGTAGAAATTTCCGTCCCAGGTGAAAATGCCACGTTCGCCAAGAAATGTTGCGGCGTCGCTGGGCGTACCTTTCGGCAGACGGAAAGAAACTGTTGAGCAACGTTCCCCGAAGCGTTGCGGATCGCTGATGCCGAAGAATTGCAGACCGGGAATTGCCAGCAAGCCTGCAATTAATTTTGTTAGCAGCGCGCGTTCGTAGGCGACCGTCGAACGGTACGCGGCGAGCAGCGCGGCGCGGCGATCTTTCGCAGTTGGATCGCAGCGGCGGCCTAATTCGGCAATGTATTCAACGGCGGCATAAATTCCGGCGATCAATTCCTGCACCTGCGTTCCGGTTTCCCAGCATTCAGGCACCGAAGCGGTCGCGGGACGAACCTTGTACGGCTTGAACCGCTCGAGATGTTCTTTCTTTCCGTACAGCGTGCCCATGTGCGGTCCGAAGAACTTGTAAGGGGAGCAGACCAGAAAATCGCAATCCAGCTCTTTCACGTCAATCAAGCCGTGCGGAGCGTAGTGAACCGCATCCACATAAATCATCGCGCCAGCCGCATGCGCGAGCTTGGTAATTTCGGCGATCGGGTTGATCGTGCCTACGATGTTGGATGCGTAGCCGACCGCGATCAGCTTGGTTTTTGAATTGAGTTTGCTCCGCAAATCTTCGAGATCCAGCGTGCAATCCGATTCGCGAATGTCCACGGTGCGAATCATCACGCCTTTTTCTTCCAATACTTTCCAAGGCGAATAATTCGCATCGTGATCCAGAATGGTAAGCAGAATTTCGTCGCCGGGTTTGAGTTCGCGACCCATTGCACGCGCTAGTCCCAGGGTGATGGTGGTCATGTTCTGTCCGAAGACCACTTCTTCCGGCGCACAGTTGAAAAGATCAGCCACCGCCGCGCGCGCCTGCGCAATCATTTCATTGGTGCGGCGGCTGGTGAGAAACGCTCCGTAAGTGTTCGCGTTCGCTTCGAGAAAATATTTCTGCACCGCGTCCATCACCTGGCGCGGCACCTGCGTTCCCGCGGGGCCGTCGAGAAACGCGGCCTGTCGGCCGTTAACTTGTAATTGCAGCGACGGAAATTGTTCGCGAACCCAGCCGACATCGAATGTTTTGGAAATCGCTTCGTGCACTGCAGATGTCGTCATAGGGTTCCCCGGACCAAATGTGAGCCGTTAGTTTCTCACACTCCGACGAACGGGAAAACACGGCGGCGTGTTAGCATCACATCCATCAATTCATACATGCCGCGTCGGCGCCGGCTAGAAATCAAATAAGCGATCCCTACCAGATTCGCTCCGCGCCACGATTTATCCAGGGAAGATCATGCCAGACAATATCGCTATGTCAGACCGGACGCGCGTGGTACGCGAACCGCAACGCGCGGTTTACGATCGCGAAACGATTCATAAAATATTGGACGAAGGATTCGTGTGCCACGTTGGATTCACGGCCGACGGACAGACATTTGTAATCCCTACGATGTACGCGCGAGTGGACGATGCGATCTATTTTCACGGGTCCGCGGCAAGCCGCACGCTGCGCGGAGTGAGCGCAGGCCTGCATGTTTGCGTCACCGTCACGCTGGCGGACGGACTGGTGCTAGCGCGCTCGGTTTTCAATCACTCGATGAATTACCGGTCGGTGGTGGCGCTGGGCAATGCCGCAATTGTGGACGAACCCGGCGAAAAATTAGCAGCACTACGTGCGTTTACGGAAAAAATCCTGCCCGGACGGTGGAACGACGCGCGGCAACCGAACGAAAAAGAATTGAAGGCCACAAGTATTCTGCGCTTGCCGCTGACGGAGGTTTCCGCCAAGGTTCGCGTCGGCGGCGTGGAAGACGATGCCGATGATTATGCCTTGCAGGTGTGGGCGGGAATCGTGCCGCTGCGCCTCGTCGCCGATGCTCCGATTCGCGATGAGCGTTGCGATGCTTCGCTCACAACCCCAATGTACGCTGTAAATTTCCGCAGCGGCGGAAACTAAACTGCCGGGCGAACTGCGCGCAGAAAATCTGCGAGCAGACCGTAGGCGGTGGCGTCGATTCCGGGATTGTGTTCGACGAGCGATAACCCGAACACATCCAGATCGAAATGAATCGCCGAACTTGTTCCTTCGAGATTTGCTAGTGGATCACTGGCAAGCAAAAGTTCCGGCCGCACCTGGCAATCCACTCCAGCGCCACGGCGCTCCGCGCGGCAAACCAACTTGTAGCGCATGCCCGCTGCGCGCACGCTGCGGATCTTTTCCTCGCTCAATTCGCGAATTCCGGTGCGCTGCACCTGCTCCAGCTTTACCGGCAATCCCATCAAGATAATCGCCAGCGCGACCACCTTCACGGCGGAGTCCCAGCCGTCCAGATCGTTCGCAGGATCGGTTTCCGCGATGCCCAGTGCCTGCGCGCGATGGATCGCTTCGTCGAACGAGAATCCCTTTTCCACTTCCGTAAGCACAACATTACTGGTGGAATTGAGCACGCCAGAAAACCCGCGCAGCTCGGTTGCCGGCAGCCCAGAAGGAAACATCGAAAAAATCGGGACTCCGTCCATGACCGTCGATTCGCAAAGAAATTTTTTGCCTCGTTCGCGCGCCAACGTCATCAGTTCTTCGTAGGCGTGAACCACCGGACCTTTGTTTGCGGAAATCGCGTAGGCGCCATGATTCAGCGCTGCCTTGAGGTGATCGGTGGCCGGCTGTCCGCTCTGCGGATTCAACGAACTGGTCTCGAAAAAAACGTCGGCACGCGCCTGCTCCAGCCATTCGGAAACATTTTGCGGAACCGCTGACGATGCGCGGGCCGCAGGCCAATGCCCGTTTAACAGCGCGATGGGATTTAGTCCGTCGGGATCGACGACCCAACCCGCTCGGCGCGTGGCCACGCCGGTGAGCCGCCAGCGCACGTCGTAGCGCCGGCGCATTTCCGTTTCCTTTGCAACCAGGAGGCGGAGAAGAGCGCGGCCGACGTTTCCAAATCCGACGACTGCGAGATTGTAGAGAGGAATATCAGCCTCTTTTACTTGCTAACAATTAGCGGAGTGCTGCGTCCAATTTTTGCGCGACGGAAAGAATGTGCGCAGCTTCGGTTTGCAGAACCTGCGCAGTGATCAAGATTCCCGCCTCAGCTTCTTTCCACTGTTTTTGCTCGATCGCTTCGCGCACCACGGGAAGTGTTTTGGCCTCATAGCCGGTGTACTGGCCGGGAGCATCCACAAAATGTTTGAACCACGGGCGACCCGGCAATCCCTGCTCCAGCGTAAGCTTGTGCTCGCTTTCCATCAATCCTTGGTTGATTTCTGTCAGCGACGCTTTGCCAATTGCCGCTCCGCCATTGGCCGCAGCACGCTCCAAAACCTTGTGATATTCGGCGCTGGCGTGCGCCAGCGCGTCGGCCGCATTATCCAGCGGCGCAAAATTTAGAAATGGCGGAACGCTCTCTTTCGGCGGCGGAACAGACTTCACGCGCGGGTCGGTCATCGCGGCGAACACCCCTTCTTCCAGTTCGTGATTGCGCTCGATGATTTCGTCGCGTGATTTTTGCGCCAGCGTTTTAAGTTCCTTCACATAAGTCTGTATGGTGTCCGAGAAATTGTTGAATTCGAACGGCAACAAATCCGCATCAGCTAATCGCATGACTGCGGTTCCCGCGGTCTGTGCCAGCGCGCGGCCATAAACAAAATCTGTATCGCTGAAATGCGTGAACCAGTAGAAATCATCGTAAATGGAATGGTAGATTCCGCCGCCGTCTTCGCCCGCAAAGCCGAGATTCAGAGCGGCAATTCCGTCATGCTGAAGGAACGACCCGTAATCCGAGCCTGAGCCAAGGGCGCCAATGCGCAAATCGCTGCGGGCACGCGCTTCCTGGCGTTCGGAAATTTCATCGGGCCGGCCGATCTGCCGCAGCTGCGCGCGTTTCCATACGGAAAGTTTCGTCTCCGGGTCCTGGACGTCGCGTGCCACGTCGTTGATAAATTTTTCCAGCGTATGCGAGCCTTCCGCGCTGAAGTATCCGCGCGCGTTCACATCGGAATTGATGTACACCACCGCGTGGGTTTTTAATTCATCGACGTGCTCTTCGGCAAATTCCGTCGAACCTATAAGCCCCGGCTCCTCCGCGTCCCATGCGCAAAAAATAATGGTGCGCTTGGGCTTCCAGCCCGCTTTGACCAGTTCGCCCATGGCGCGAGCCTCTTCCATCACCGCGATGAGCCCGGAAATCGGATCTTCCGCGCCATTCACCCAGGCGTCGTGATGATTGCCACGGATGATCCACTGGTCGGCGTTCGTCGTGCCGGGAATTTTTCCGATCACGTCGTAAATCGTTTTCAAACCCGCCCAATCCGATTTCACCTTCAAGTGCACCTTAGCGGCGCCCGGGCCGATGTGATAAGTCATACCGAGACCGCCACGCCACGCTCGCGGGGCAATCGCTCCGGTAATTGCCGCCAGCAGCGGTTCGGCATCGCCATAAGAAATCGGCAGCACTGGAATTTTTGTGATGACCGGAACATCTTTCAGATCGAGGCGCTTGGCATTTTTGGTTGCGCCGATGCCCGGTGTCAGCGGATCGCCCGGATAGATCGGATCATCGGCCACGCTGCCGCGCTGCACGCCATCGCGCGGACGCCACGCGCCCGCCGGAAACGTTTCGCCTTGCTTGAATCCATCTTCATTGGGGTCGGAATAAATCAGGCAGCCCACCGCACCGTGTTCGGCGGCAACCTTCGGCTTGATGCCGCGCCAGGAATGGCCGTACTTGGCAATCACGATCGCACCTTTTACAGAAACGCCCAGCCGATCGAGCTGCTCGTAATCCTCCGGAATCCCGTAATTCACAAACACCAGCGGCGCGGTCACGTCGCCATCAATCGAATAGGCGTGGTACGTCGGCAATTGCTCGCTCTGCTGATTCGATGTGGGATCTTGCGCGACTGCGGGCTCCTGCAGCTTGGCGACAAATTTCGGGCCGCCTTCGACTAGTTCGACGGCGCGTTCTTTCGGCGTCGGATACAAAATGTCAAATGTTTCGATGTGCGTGTCGAGTCCAAATTCCTTGAATTTCGCAGCCAGCCATTGCGCGTTGTCTTGGTCGTATCGAGTGCCGACGTTGTGCGGATGCGCCGAAAGCCGTTGCATGTATTCGCGCATCAGTTGCGGACTGGGAATGGCTTTGAATTTTTCTTCCCACTGGCGCTCCGCATGCGAAGATTCCGCCGAGAAACCCGAGAGCACTGGTTCGTCGCCGGATGTCGAGTACAGCCACGGCCATGCCACCGTTACACCTAGCAACAAGACACTGGCGCAAATGATTCGTCTCATAGGCTCCTCAAATAGTTTAAGAAACAGGTTGCTGGGGTAAAATCTTGCGCAACACAAAATCTCCAATCACCGGGAAACGTGCCCATTCCCCGCGATTCGCCTTGATCGCATAAACAATTCCCAGAACGAGCTTCAAGACCCACCCGCCGATCCCCCAAAGCCACACCAACCCGAATACAGCGAAGAAGGCCAATGGAGGCGCCTGATCCGGAGCACTGTGCGGGTGCGCGACAACTGTGGAAAACATGAAAATGAACGCGATGATCATGCCGAAGAAAAAAATCAGCGCGTAGGCCACGAAACGCGAATCTTTCTTCACCAGGTAAAAAATCAGCGGCGCGAGGAAGCTGGAAAAAATCGCCAGCACGTCGACCAGGAGCGCCATGGTCCGTTCGTCTTGAGTCAGGACCGGCCGAGCAGCCGGCAGCGGCGCGGTGGTCATGAATTCAGCTTTCTTGATTTCCAGGATTTCGTCATCGCAGGTTGAGGATTATTTCGCGGGCGGCGGATTCATGCAAGTGGGCATTTTTTGAGTAGCAAATTCAGGAGTCGCCTTTGTTCGAGTGCGTGGTATTCAGAATCTCGTCGGGGATGCGCAGCCGCTCGACTGGCTGCCCGTTCAGAATGTGCGATTCGATAATTTCCTCCACGTCCTCGGGCCGTACTCCGCCGTAAAAAACGCCATCGGGATAAACAGCCACTGTCGGACCAAGCTCGCACTGATCCAGGCAGCCGGACTTGTTCGCGCGCACCAGTTTCACTCCGCGCTGCGCCAGTTTGGTCTTGAATAGCCGTTGCAATTCGCCTTGTCCGGTGGGGTCGCAGCAGCCGCGTGGGTGGCCAGGCTCGCGCTGATTCATGCAGATGAAAATGTGTTTTTCGAATTTAGGCATCAGCTTGCGTCGCGTCTACCAAGATACCGGGCCGCGAACACAAGCACAAATGATGCGAAGTCGTGTGGCAGCCTACAAATCCGGTTGGCCGCGCGCTTTCATTTGGCGAGGACTGAATTCCACGCGAAACGACAGTGCATTTTCGCGATTCTGCATGGCCTTTTTTGCGTTGGCGCGGCAATGGAAAATCACTTTGCAGATTCGGGATCGATGGCCGGCTCGCCATTCAACATCCGCGCAAAATGCATTTCGGTGCGCACCACGTCGGTGTCGCCGTCTTCTACAAATTTCACGGAGGCCAGATCGAGTACGCCGCCGTTCTCCAGTTCCAGAAAGACTGTGTCGTGCAGATCCTCGCGCGCGTCGCGCAGAATCCGCAACGGCTCATCACCTTCGGCAGTCAATACATAGTCCGGCAGCGGATTGCCATCCACTTTCGCAACGGCGCCCTTGGCGCCGGCGCGAGCCTCGATTCTCTTCGCTTCCGCAAGACGAATTGTTTTTGAAGACCACCACAGCACCGTGACCGCGGGAAGCGGATGGCTGCCTGTCCACGTTACGCCAGGGACGACCGCAGTGTTTCGCCCGTTCACCTTCGAATCATCCACGACCCCGGATTGTGAATTGGTGGTGCGTTGCGTGTAATTCGAGTCCAACGAAAATTTAGACGGACTCCACGGAGAATTCTGCAGAATGCGAAAGACATCGGCGAGCGTCCACTGCTCCGGGGCTTTATCCCATGGAGCAGCCGTCGCCACAACGGCAGCGGCGAAGAAAAACAGACACACAACACGACGCATCAACATGGCCGGGACCCACCCTGATTCTAATCCGACTGGATGCGCCAAGGCCGCAAACAGTTGTTAAGAACGCTATCGTTTGTGTACTTGCGGCCACTGCGCCGGCGCCTCTTAGGACAGCTTGCGATTCGCGTTCCGGGTGCAAGTGCGTTCCAAGGTCCCAAGACGCGGTTCAATCTTCCGCTGGCACTTCCGCTTCGGCAGGCAGACGCCCGGCGCGACGATCTTCTTCGTACCAAATCCCTGCTAGCCGATCGAGTTGCTCTAATACCGGCCGCATCTGGTCCATCCGGCTGGTCAGCCCATAGGTAACCGCCGGCGGAATCGTGGCTTCGTACTTGCGGTACACAAATCCGCGCGCTTCCAACATGCGGAGCCGCTCCGCCAGGACGCGCGACGATATTCCTGTTGTTTTCCTGCGCAATACGCCGAACCGTGTCGGACCGTCATGTCCTAGAACCCAAAGGATGTGCATGGTCCATGGCCTGGTCAGAATGGCCAATAGGCCCCCAGTCGCGCACGGAATGGGGGTCTCAGGACAGCCAGGTGGCACCGGTTTTCCCATCTTGTTTAGATGCACCATCTGCGCGAACCACTTGGTTACGCTAGGATAACTAACCTACTATAGCGTATCCAATTCTTTTTATATAGTAGTTATTTATTATAACTTCCTGTCCGCCCGCCTCATCCCACCAACGCAAGCCCGCACTTACCGACAAAAGATGGAGAAAATCATGAAACTCTTACAAATTGATGCCAGCCCCAGGCAAGACTCAGTCTCGCGCCAGCTAACCTCGCACTTCGCCGAGAATTGGAAGCAACAAGTCGTTGGGGGGCAGACCGTGCATCGCGATCTCGCGAATTCTCCCCTCGGCCTGATTACAGATGATTGGATTGCGGGTGCGTTTTCAAACCCTGCTCAGCACACAACTGCACACCGCTCTGCGCTGCAATACTCGGACAAGCTGATCGAGGAACTGCAATCGGCGGATGTCATCGTGATTGGCGATCCAATGCACAACTTCACGATCTCGGCGCGGCTCAAGGCTTGGCTTGACCAGGTGGTGCGCTTCGGCAAGACCTTTTCTTACGGAGAATCCGGGCCGAAGGGACTCCTGTCCGGCAAGAAAGTCTACGTCTTCACTTCGCGTGGCGCTGCTTACACGCCCGGAACGCCATACGCGCAGTTCGATTTTCAGGAACCGTACCTGCGCCACGTCCTGGCGTTCATTGGTTTGACCGACGTCACTTTCATACACGCCGAAAACCAGAGTAGACCGGAATTGGCGCTGGCGGCAAAAGCGGACGCAATGCAGAAGATTGACGCTGCTGTTGCGGTCTGAGTCTGGTCGAGACGCCGCGAAACTTTATTAGGGCGCAACTTAAATTCTGAAAAAGGAGTCGTAAATCCATGCGCTATCTTGTCGTCTTGGGACGTCTGTTCTATTCGTTGATTTTCGTCGTAGCCGGGTTCGGCCATTTTACTCATCAAGAGATCGCGTACGCGGCCGCGCAAGGCATTCCCATCGCCGGTGTTTTGGTGCCGGTTTCGGGCATCATGGCCATCCTTGGCGGCTTGAGCATTCTTCTGGGCTTTCATGGAAAACTCGGCGCGTGGCTAGTGGTGCTCTTTCTCGTGCCGGTAACTTTTACAATGCATAATTTCTGGGCCGTCAAAGATCCCATGATGCAGCAGATTCAGATGGCGATGTTCCTGAAGAATATTTCCATGCTAGGTTCGGCGCTGTTCTTCACGCAAATCGGAACGGGCCCGCTAAGCCTCGATTCCCGTGGCGAGCCGGTTCGCTGAATCCGTAATTCTGGTGTGGCGCCTTGCCGTTCAGCGCTTTCTTTCTGAACTGGTGGGAACGGCCCACATGTCCGCGGTCGGCACAAATTCGATCGGGACGGTGGTAATGAAGGTGCGTAGCCAGCGCGCGCATTCCTCCATACCCGCTTGCTCAGACCCGATATGGCCAAGCAAGATCAAAGCTTTTGCGCGACCCTCAGTGTGCGCGTCGGTTACATATTCGACCGTTTCCCATTCGTGCGTTTCACCCGCGACCAGCACTTGCACGGCAGGCATTTCCAACGCGCCAGTTTCGCGGCGAAATCCCGCGGAGCCGGGACTGAACGCCACGCGCGTAATCTTCATTTCGCGGTCGCCTGCGATGCGTGGCACCGCCGCGCGTAGTTTAACGCGCAGTTCCTCCGCTAATTTCGCCACCGTCGTTTCCGGAATCGTGAACAGATATTGGTTCGCGGGGTCCTGATATTTTTCCCAGCCCAGTACATGCACGTTTCCCTCTTCAATCCCGTCCGGTTTGCGCCGGTGCCAGTAATCGTGCAATCGCCAGATGACCAGATGATGTTCCGCGATGAATTCACGCTTCTGCTTCAGCACCGCGTCGTCTTCGCCCTGTGGCAGCTGCACAGGGTTGTCCATGTGATCGTAAAACGTGGGCTCGTGCGTGATGACCAGGTTTTGTCCGTTGGTCGCCGCGCGTTGCAGAACGTCGAGCGTCGCCATCATCGTGACCGCGATTCCCGTCACGCCAGTTTGCGGATCGCCAGCCTTGAATGTATCCACGGTAGGCTCCTGCCACGGGACGCCGACATGCGCCTTGATCTGCTCGATTACGTCGTTCGCGCTGGGAATCTTTTCGGATTTCGCCGAGGCCTGCGAACTTTGTCCAGTCGCACTGCAAGCGAGAATCAAAGTAATCACGGCGGTGATCGCAATTTTCATGGAATCCCTCAACTCGGTCTGCTTTCGATGACGGGAGTTTACGACGCGCGCAATTCTACACGGATATTTTGACGGCGAGCGAAGATCCATCGAGCCCCTTGGACATGACTATGAAATGGCTGGCCACTTTGAGAGCAATCGAATCTGGAATCGGCGCGGTGCCCGATGCCACGTAGCCAAGCCGTGCGTAAATTGGCGGGAGCTCGGTTCGCGCGCTGACGAAGTGCAGATCAACTGCCTGGCAACCCGCTCTTCGCAGAACATCTTCCGCAGCCGCCGCCAATCGCCGTCCAAATCCCGATTTCTGCCGGCCAGGTTGAACGGCCAGCAAACCGAGATAGCCGCGCTGGTTTTTTACTTCCACGTAGCCGCAGCCGAGGAGTTGTTCCGCCTCGTAGAACGGCAGAAAATTGCCCGTTTCGAAAAGCGCGCGCGCTTTTTCTAAATCGATGCGCTCGCCTTCGATCACGATTTGTTCCACGGCGAACGCCTGGTTGATTAGGCGCAGCAGTGCGTGGGTGTCGGCGGCTTCAGCTAGTCGCACAGCAACTTCCGGCGATGAATGCACCGCGCCCGTCATCATTCTGTCCTCAGGAAAAGATGGACTTGCCGGGAAAGCGCGCCGTCGAACCAAGCTGCTCTTCGATACGCAACAGTTGATTGTATTTGGCGATGCGATCGGTGCGCGAAGCCGAGCCCGTTTTGATCTGTCCCGCGGCGGTTGCCACGGCGAGATCGGCGATGAACGTGTCTTCCGTTTCGCCCGAGCGATGCGAAATAATCGAATTGTAGCCGGCCTTGCGCGCCAGTTCGATGGCATCAATGGTTTCGGTCACGCTGCCAATCTGGTTGAGCTTGATCAAAATCGCGTTGCCGATTCCATCGTTGATGCCGCGCGAGAGGCGCTCGGTATTGGTAACGAACAAATCGTCGCCGACCAGTTGAATCTTTTTCTTGGAAGTTTTCGCGCCGACGCATTGCGTCAGGGTTTTCCATCCCGCCCAGTCGTCTTCCGCCATCCCGTCTTCGATCGAAACGATGGGATATTTTTCCGTCCAGCTGGTCCAGTACGCGGCCATTTCATCAGAGGAGTGCGCACTCTGGTCCGACTTTTTGAAAACGTATTTACCGCTGGCCTTGTCGAAAAATTCGCTCGACGCTGGATCGAGCGCGATGCTCACCTGCTCGCCGGGTTTGTAGCCAGCCGCACCGATCGCTTCCAGCACAATTTGAATCGCCTCTTCGTTGGACTTGCAGCTTGGCGCAAATCCGCCTTCATCGCCCACCGCCGTCGAGTAGCCGCGCTTTTTCAGCGAAGACTTGAGCGCGTGAAAAATCTCGACGCCCCAGCGTAGCGCCTCGGAAAACGAAGGCGCGCCGATCGGCATCACCATGAATTCCTGAAAGTCTACGGAGCTGTCGGCATGCGCGCCGCCATTCAGAATGTTCATCATCGGAACCGGCAAAAGATTCGCGCTGCGATCGCTCGAATATTTCGCCAAATACTTGTACAGTGGCTGCTTCGTCGCCGCAGCCGCGGCGCGCGCGGCGGCCATCGAGACCGCAAGAATCGCATTTGCGCCGAGCCGCGACTTCGTCGGCGTGTTGTCCAGCATGATCATGGTGTGATCGAGTCCGCGCTGATCGGCAGCATCAAATCCCGCCACAGCCTTGGCGATTTCGCCGTTCACATTGGCGACCGCTTTCAGAACACCCTTGCCGAGGTATTTGCTTTTATCCCCGTCACGTAATTCCAATGCCTCGTGCTCGCCCGTAGATGCGCCGCTCGGAACTGCCGCCCGGCCCAGTACGTCACCTTCCAGAATTACATCCGCCTCAACCGTCGGATTGCCACGCGAGTCGATGACCTGCCTGGCGTGGACTTTTGCAATCTTGGTAGACATATCGATAAGTCTCCTCGGCGTTTCGAATCCAATATTGTACAGGAGAGGCGCAGCGGTTTATCAAGTACGCCGAATTGCAGCCGAAGATTTCAGTTGTTGTGGCGGGCAGATCCAGCAAAACTGGCTGCGGATTTTACGGTGATTCGAAAATTGCTAATCGCCTTCGCGAACGAACGGTCTGAACACTTTGGCGATGGGGCTCGACGGTTTTGCGCTGCTGCCTGGATCGCTCTTGGGCGCATTCGACGTGAATCTGCGGATGACAAATTCCTGCAAAACATTCGCGGCGGCGGTCGCTCCGATCCCGATGAGCGTATTCTGAAACGTCAGTTCCGCTCCTTCGCGGTCTTTCGCCGGGTAATACAGATTGGAGATGCCACCAGCGGCCAATCCTCCGAGAATGGCGGAGTAGTTTGCCTGCCAATGTCCGTTGTCGCCTTTGCAGATGACAGAATTCGCGATCGCATACAGCAGCCGCGATCGCTTGCTGCCGGTTCCTTTGTAGAAATAACGCGGATCTTGCTTTAGCAGCGACGGCAGTATTGCGCTTCCAATCAGGGTGCTGGTAACCATGTCGCCGTAGGCAGCTCCATAGCGCCTCCCGTATCCTGCCGCGCCTTGTCCGTATCCGCCGAAATCATTTTGTGCCTGCTGCAGACCGGCAATTGCTCCGGTTAAGCCGAACGTGACTGGATCGACCATGGACTTCCAGGCCAGCTCGAATTTCTGTTTCGGTACGAGAGGAGCTGCGTCCGGAATATAAGTCACATAGAAATTCGGAATGATGCCCAGTGTGCGCTGCTTCTCTTCTTCCTTGATCTGTTCCCGGGCTATCTCGACCTGCGACGGCGGCACGACACGCACCTCGGTAGTGACGCTGGCAACCGTCAAAACGATTTGCGGAACTGTAAGGCTTTCGCTGGAGCTCAAATTCCCGGAAAATTCCTGCGTCGCGAAACCCGCCGCGGTAATCGTAAGATGGAATGGTCCGGGCACGGCGTTCGCAAGAGCAAATAGTCCGTCATCCCCGGTCAGCGCTTCCTGGTTTTGCGAAGGGTCTTCGCCGGTGAGTCTAATCTTCGCCCCGACAACCGCGACTCCCGTTTGATCAACAATTGTCCCGTTGATGCGGCCCGTCGTTTTCTGCTCGGACTGCTGTTGGTCAGAAAGTTGTTGATTGGTTTGTTGCGCGCCAGTTCCGGCCGCATCTGGATTCTGCCCCGCCAGTGCCGGAATGCCGCAGAGCACTACACTTAGGCCTGCCAAAGCCCCAATAGCACCGCGAAATATCCAGGTGCGTGTGGTTCCGGTGCGGAATTCTTTGGCGGTCTTGTCTTTTCTAAGATTCACGGCTGTTTTCTGTCGCCTTCCGCCTGGAATATTCCCGTCCTGACAACACGAGTCCCACAACAATAATAGCAGCAGCGCGCCTTTTGACCTTGGATGCAAAAACAACCTGGGAGGAAGCGGTAACTACAAATAAAATTCTGTTTGCCGGCTCAATCGCGACCTTAAACTCGCGTATTCCTGGATAATTACGCGGTTTCCGGCTCTTCGATGAGCGATTCCTGGCGGACTACGATCACGATTCCAGAGTCGGTGACGTGGAAGCGGCGTTTGTCCGCTTCGAGGTCGAACCCGATTTCCGTGCGTTCAGGAAGATTGACGTGGCGGTCGATGATAGCCCTGCGAATTTTCGAGTGTCGCCCGATATTTACGTGATTGTACAAAATGCTTTCGCCGACGTCGCAATAGCTGTTGACGCGAACGTTGTAGCCAACCACGCATTTTGCAACGCGTCCGCCAGAAATAACTGAGCCTCCTCCGACAATCGAATCCACCGCGATACCCATGCGGTCCGGATCGCCGAACACGAATTTTGCCGGCGGATATTGATGTTGCCAGGTGCGTAGCGGCCAGGCTTCGTCGTACAAGTTAAAAACCGGCGACACATTCACCAGATCCATGTTCGCTTCGTAGTAGGCGTCAACCGTCCCCACGTCGCGCCAGTAATTGGAAGTCTTGCTGTTTTCGTCCACGAAGTTGTACGCAAACACGCGATGCTTGTTGATGATCCGGGGCAAAATATCTTTGCCAAAGTCATGATGCGATTTGGGATCTTCCGCGTCCGCCAGCAGAATCGGAATCAGCAATTGCGTATTGAAAATGTAAATCCCCATCGAAGCGTTGCATTGCCCGGGATTGTGCGGCGATTCCTTGGGGTGCAAAGGCTTTTCTTCGAATCCCGCGATGCGCCAGTCCTTGTCCACTTCGATCACGCCAAACTGTTTCGCCGCTTCGTGTGTAGGAATCTGGATGGTGCCGACCGTTACATCTGCTGCCGAATCGAGGTGCTGCTGCAACATCTTGGCGTAGTTCATTTTGTAAATGTGGTCGCCGGAAAGGATAAAGACGAACTTAGAGCGTTCGCTGCCGATGGAATAAATATTTTGGTAGACCGCGTCGGCCGTGCCCTGATACCACTCTTTCGAAACGCGCATCTGCGGTGGCAGAATTTCGATGTACTCGCCCAGACCCGCGAGTCCGGACCAGCCCGCACGCACGTGGCGGCTCAAGCTCAGCGCTTTGTATTGGGTAAGAACGAAAACCCGCCGCAACCCCGAATTCACGCAATTCGAAAGGGTTATATCAATGATGCGATATAACGCTCCGAACGGCACCGCAGGCTTGGCGCGATCCCTCGTCAACGGCCACAAGCGCTCGCCCTGCCCACCGGCTAACAACACCACAATCGCATCGCGCATGTCTTGCATGGTCGACTCCTGCGGCGCCCATGGGTTTCCGGGTTTGTACCGTCAAACCCTGAGATAAATTGGTCCAGCCGCGCCATTCTAGCAGCACTTGGCCTCAATTCAAGACGGGTAGCCTGGGTCTGCCTGGGACGGTTGCAACCGTCCGCTTTGCGAGTTAGCAGCCCTTGGGCTGGACGGCCTGTAAAGACTGCTTGACACCTAACCCTGAATTGATTAGAAAGTGGGCCATAGATTGTCCTCGTCAAAGGTGTAACCGCCTAAAAACTTGGCTGCATTTGCCGAACCGGGTATTAGGACCGGGCAATTCGGCATGCGATAATGTGAAAGGTGGAAACCGGCACATGCCCAGGTTTCCGAATGAAAACCAATCCTAACCGGATTGGGGGTGAAGCACTAAGTGGCTGAAGTCATTATGCAAGAGAGTGAGTCACTGGAAAATGCCCTGCGGCGTTTCAAGCGCAAGGTGCAACAGGAAGACATCATCAAGGAAATCAAGAAGCATAGCTTCTACATGAAACCCGGCGAGAAACGCCGGGCCAAGGAAGCGCTTTCGCGGAAGCGTCTGCGCAAGAAGCAGCGGCGCGAACTGGATTAGTCGTTCAAGCGTGACCGTAAAGCGGTCAAGGCTAGCGTGACCGCAAGCGGTCAACCAGTTCGAACCAAAGCTCGGCGCCCCGCTCCGTGATTCAGGCCCCGGTTAGGTAGTGAACGGCAGTTTGGAAAGCAGCAGATTTGCACTCGCAGGCCCCAGGAGCCCAGCCCGGTCCTTCGGAGCACACCTTCTTTAGTGTGTTCCAGCCCTTCGTGCAAGATTCTGCACGTTCCCTTTCCGGTCGGAGTCTCAGGGGGGAACGCTTCCATGGAATACCATGACAAGGTTCTGAAATGTTCGGAGTGTAGCGCCGAGTTTGTATTTACGGCCGGCGAACAGATGTTTTTCGCCGATAAGGGGTTTAAGAACGAGCCCAAGCGCTGCAAGGCCTGCAAGGCCAAGCGCGCGGAGTCCTCGGGCGGCGGCGCGAACGGCAGTCCGATGCGTTCTGAAACCAAAACCAGTTGTTCGCAATGCGGGAAGGAAACCACGGTGCCGTTTCGCCCAACGCAGGGACGCCCGGTGTTTTGTCGCGAATGTTTTCAACAGCGGCGGGCTATGGGCGCGGCGTAGATCAACTAGATCCCGGGCGCGGCTCGTTTTCTTCGGTGCATCGCTTGGCGCGACGATTGCCGCAGTTTTTCTTAACGCAATTCTTTTCATCTAATCCAAGCACGGCGAAAAGAGCGCCTGGCCATCAGGCGCTCTTTTCATCTTGCGGCTGATGCAATTTTGTTTCTGGACCAACGCGGAACACGCGGAGTCCTTCAGGATTCTCGAACGCCAGTGTTCCGCGAAGATGGCCGCGCAGAGTACAATCGCTTCCGTGAAGCAGCAACTGAAACAACCGCCCGGGTTTAAGATGTTTCGCGCAAATCGTCCAAGTGTTGTTGTTTTCCTGCTGCTCCTTGTTTGCTTTGCAATGTTTCTGGGAGTTGTTCACGCGCAAGAAGCAAAGCCGCCGGCAAAAACTTATTTCGTGAAGCTGGTTTGCGAATCCGCCGACAAGATCGTGACGGTGCGCTTTGACGGCACATCGGCCAAGATCGTTGCGACTGCCGACACCCGCATTTTGCAGAGCGATATCAGCGGTCCGCACGGAATCGCTTTTTCCCCAGACAAGAAAGCCTATGTCGTTTCCATCGGCCACGGACGACCATTTGGTTTTGCCGTGAAGTATGACGCGAACGACGATCGCGAAATCGGCCAACTGCAATTGGGGATGTTTCCCGCGACTGCCGATTTCAGTCCAGATGGAAATTTCGTGTACATCGTAAATTTTAATTTGCACGGCGATCCGGTACCCAGCAGTGTTTCCGTGGTTGACGCCAACGTACTGCAGGAAGTCGCGAGAATTCCGACCTGCGTGATGCCGCACGGGTCGCGCGTATCACGCGACGGAATGCATCAATATTCAGCGTGCATGATGGACGACGAACTTGTCGACATTGATGCGGAGCGCATGAAAGTTGCGCGCACATTCCGCCTGACGAAAGGGAGTGAGCAAGGTTTCGACGGCTTGATGCCGCACGAATCTGCTGCGAATTCCGGAGCGATGAGTAACGCGACAACCGATCATGGCGCGGATCATGCTGCGATGAGCATGACGATGAATGCGAATGCTTGCATGCCGACGTGGGCACAGCCATCAGTTGATGGAAAAAGAGTTTGGGTTGCCTGCAACAAGTCCAATGAGATTGTGGAAGTGGACGCGGAAAAGTGGTCGCTGGCGCGGAGAATTCCTACGGGAAATGGCGTTTATAACCTGGGCGTTTCGTCGGATGGAAAATATCTGATCGCTACGAACAAGCGGGACGCTTCCGCTTCGATCTTCGATGCGGCCAGCGGCGCGGAACTGGCTCGATTGAAAACAAAGCGGAAAGTGGTGCATGGAGTTGTGGTTTCGCCGGATTCACGTTTTGCTTTTGTGACCGTGGAAGGAATCGGGTCGGAACCGGGAACGGTTGAGGTCATTGATGTGCTCACGCGGAAGACGGTTGCGACGGTGGATGTTCCGGAGCAGGCCGCGGGGATTGATTTTTGGAAGGTCGAGTAGCGGCGACATAGTAGCAATCGCAGAGCGATTCCTCGCTGCCCTCGCAATGACGACTTTTTTCTTTTTCCCTTTTCTTTTTCTTCTTCTTTTTTTCTGGTCTATTTTAACGCCTTGCAACTTTTAACGCTGCCGCGCACGCACGATTCATTTCGCAAAAACACGAAATGTAGACAAGCTGCGTAGTCTATTTACAGAGGCTCTTCGGTGGTAGAGGTGTAGGGTTTGTGTTTCCCTAGTTTGACGATCCACAGGCCGCCGTGAACGTCGTTGACGTAGATGTTGCCTTGGTGAGGATAGGCGCCCCAGGCGAAGGGCACGTTGGGGCGATAGGCTGCGGGATCGCCGGACCAGAAGCGCGCTATCTCGCGACCCTGGTTGTAGAGTTCGCCGCGCAGTTCACCGGAAACGTCAAGCACGCGAGCACCGCCGTTGTAGTAACCCATGTAGAGAACGTCATCGAAGATCCAAATGTTATGCGCGCCGGCTTCGGGAACACTGTAGGTAGCGACTTGTTTTGGATTTGCTAGATCGCTCACGTCGATCACGTGCGCGATGCCGCGCACCGGAATGCGATTGTGCGAACCGAGATTGAATTCGGATGGGAAGACTTCGTCGCCGATGAAAACATAATTTTTATAGCGATAGACGGCGTGAGCGCCGGCGAGCCAGCCTGGGCCATAAAGTTCATTGTAGTTGAGGCGGTATTGCGAAACGAATTGCGGATGCTCCGGGCTGCCGCCTTTTACTCCGTTGCCAACGTCGAGAATCACCAGGCCATCGCGCCAGTAAGCCAGATACGCCAAGCCATCAATCACCTGAACGTCGTGCAGGTACCGCCCCGAGGCGGAAACGCCGAAGGGAGTGCTGACCTGCATGTTGGGAGTGGATTCGACCTGCCAGCGCGCAACTTCCCTGGGATTTTTCACATCGGCAAAATCGATGACGCGGAGCGAGCCGGTGGCGTCGTCGGTCAAATAAACGTAGTGCGAATTCACATACGCGCTGTGCACGCCTCCGGTAACCGTGGCGGTGTATTCGGAAAGAACTTTGGGATGCATGGGATCAGAGGTATCAAGAAAAGCGACACCGTTTTTGCGGCTGGAAGCGCCTTCACGGGAGATGACTGCGATCTTGCCGTCCGGCGTGACGCTGACATCGTTGATCAATCGCGCGTCAACTTTGAGCGGTTCAGATTCTTGGGGATGCGCCGGATCAGCGATATCAAAAATATAAAGTTTGTCGCTGATTGCAGAAAGATATGCGTAATGATCCCAGATCCATTCTTCCGCGAACTGTTCGTCCTTGGGCATGGCATGGCCGACAATGTCCACTTCGCGGCCGATAGCTCGCGGCGTGACGATCACGCTGGAGGAAGCGCTGCGGCCACCAGCAGAAGCATGCACGATATATGTTCCGGGACGTTCGGCAACGAATGCACCGTCGGAAAAGACCTGTGCGCCGTCGCCTGCAACGGACCAGGTGATGCCGCCCCTGGCGTTGCCGTGCGAGCTAGATCGCACGGCAGCGAAATGCAGAACGTCGCCTGTTTTTGTGGAGGCGCTTGCAGGCGAGATGGAAACGGATTTGACCTGATCTTTACCGACGGTGACGATGGCGCTGGCGGATTTCCCGTCGCCCGCTGCAAGAATTTTTGCTTTGCCGGGCTTTATTGCGTGCACTACGCCCGCTGCGTCAACTGTGGCGATACCTGGGGAGTCAGAAGTCCAACTGAGCGCAATATCGGTGCGCGGATCACCATTGGAGTTGCGGGGCGTAGCAAGGATTGGCGCGACATCTCCCGCGGAGAGTTCCGTGGCAGGCGCGGTGAGATCGATTTTCGCAATATGCGGCCGGGCCACAAGAATGTGGCCGTAGCCGACTTTCCCGCCCATGCTTGCGCCAACGATCACTTCTCCAGGCAGAATTGCGGTCACCAGACCGTTATCATCTGCGCCGGCGATATCCTGCGGCGCGGCATACCAGAATTTCACGACGTCGGGTAGCACGTTGCCGCTGGCGTCCTTGCCGACGGCCTTGAATTGAACTTTGTCAGCGATTTCGGCGGTGGCTTGCGCGGGCGTGACTTCAACTATCGCGACTTTGGATTCTTCTTTTTTTGTGTCTTCCTTCTTTGCGTCTTGCTTCGGCCCGTCGTCTTTCTTCGCGTCTTGCGTCCTTGGCTTGTCGGGCTCTTTGGCGTCTTGCGCCACAGCTGCGCCAGAAAGTAGCGCTGTAGTTGCAAGCGCGTTAAAAAACGCGCGTGCACACTTCGTAGACAAAAAATTCATCGCGACCTCAGATTCGGTTCGGAGAATGGCCCGCAAGCATCCGGGTGCGGGAGAGTGTAGGAGCAGACCGTGCTGGTGTCAATGAAGCTGGGCGGAATGAGGCGGAATGAAGCTGGGCCGAATGGGGGAGGAACGCTGGTTGCGAAACCCGGCCCAAATCAACTGTTCAGTGTTTCGGCTGGCAGACCTGCAATGACCACGCCCCTCCAGCTCTATGCAGCACGGTAGAACGGCTTACGATTCCATTCGTAGCGGCTAGGAAGACGCGCCTTGCAAGTATTGCTTACGGCGAGAACGCACGAAAAGCAGACCACTCATAAGCAAACCGACAAACGTAAGAGCCAAAGCGCTCGGCTCTGGGGTGGATACCGCACTGGTCGTGAAGTCTAACCTAACGTTGTCGAAATCCACTTGCAATCCCGCTCCAGTGAGTTCAATGCCGAGGAGTCCCGAGGGAACAGTGGCACCCGTTGCGCAAGTGAGAGTTATGTCTGCAAATGTGCCTGCGGTGATCGAGCTAGTATTCTTGGAGACGCCTCCGGTGGTAGAGCTGCAGAAAACGTTCGAGCCATCCAGTAGATTCAGCGAATAATCGACACCGCCGAGGAGGTTGCGCCGGCCAACATCGACAGACAGGGTGTAGACAGAGTTCGCAACCAGAGAAATTCCAGTCAAGGTCTGCGAGAGACTGGCAGAGCCTCCAAAACCGTTGGTATAGGCAACGATGCTGCCATCCGGCAAGGGCCCATTAAAGTACGTAAAACTAGAGCCAGGCTGAAATGATCCAAACCCCACAGTCGTCCAGTCCGGTATTGGGCCAAAATTGTAGGCGCAGCCGGCCCCGGCGCACGGAGTAGAAAGCGGGTTGGTAATCTCGAACGAAGCGTTTTGTATTGGGACGGAGTCGCCCCAAGCTCCAGAAGTGACGAGACAAAGGGCCAAAGCGCAGAATGCGGACATCACAAGTCGCATAAATCACCCCAATTTAGTCCAGCTGCGGGCTGCACAATGGATTTACTAATATGTTCCAACATGGAACTACGCTCTAAACACGAGCACGTGAATTTCCAAACATTGACAGCTTGCCGCACCCGGGATCCTTACAGGTTACTCTCACATTCTAAGAGGTTTATAGGAAAACACTAGTTGTGGGTAACCAGGAGTGAGAGAAAGCTCTACGGTTTTTTGAGGAAAGTTCTTACATCTTGTGGCCGAAGCCCTCGGATTTTGCCGCCAAGAGCCCTCACTGTCACTGAACGTTTCCTTGGCGTGGTTCCCCCGACATTTCAAAAGTACCAGTACTAATCGCTCCGCAACCGACTGCCAGTCGTTTTGGCAAAACGTGTTTAACGTTCGAAGACATGGCTCCACAGGATAACGTGCGCCGCCGCATTCATAATGGCCAAAGTTAGCAAACGCGAAAACCCCAACCGTGGTATCAGAGAGAAGGCAATCATGCCCAGGAAAGGCGCAATTTGCAGCAAATACCGATCGTACAACGGGACATTTCCCCCGACTCCCAACTGCTCCACGATGAAGAAAACAACAGTCAGCAACGCAAAAATCACAGGAGGGCACGACAGCACGATCTGGCGTTTCTGCCAGATGAGCAGGCCCATCATGATCGCATTGTAGGCTGTCAAAGCTGTGATGCTTCCGATAAGAATGGACTGTCCAGCAGGTAGCCGTGAGGCCAATCCAACGAGCGCACGGAGCGGACCCGGCTGAAGCAGCGAAGGGCCAAGACATGCAGCCAAGATCCCGGCGATCGACGCAACCGGGAGCGCTAGCCAACCAGTTGCAGTCCGGACACGCCAGACCGCGGGAAGAGTCAACGGGACCAGATAAAAACAGGAATAAAAAGCCGCCACAATCGGCCTGAAGAGGTTCCAGCCCGCATGGGTCTTCCACCCTAGTTCAGGGTGCGAGACGCCGGCGGCTGCGCCCGGACTTGTGAAGCCCCTCCATACGACGATCAGTAGAATTACCGGCGCGGATGCGACGCACAGGGACACAACAGTCCCTAGCAGCCGGCGGAGATTTTCTCTGGGTCCCTGCCCACGTAGTCGGAATAGGCTGAACACAGCGGCTGCGGGGAGCAGAGCGAGATAGTACTGCCGGCACGAAACCGCGATGCCCATGGAAAATGCCCCCAGGATGAGCAGAAAAGAGGACGCAGTGCCTGTCGGACGCGAGGCGGCTTCGATCCAGGTCAGGGCCCCCAAAATCGCAAAAAGCAGTGCTGGGCCTTCGGTGAGTGTGGTGGCGGCTGCCATCACTGAGTGTGGAAAAACTAGCGCAGCGAGCAGGGCGCTGTACCAAATTTGCGGAAAACTGCCATAACGAGCTCCAAATAGTACGCCCACGAAAAGAAGCACCCAACTTATGAGATTGGCAATTCGCGCATCGCGCAGCTCTCCTCCCCCAAGCAGACGAACCCCTGCGGCCATCCATAGGAAGCTGGTGGGACCTGGCGGGTTTCGGTGAGAAAGGACAGTCGCGACAGAAAGTCCCCGGTGAGCGTAAGTTTGGACGTCACTCACATTGTATTTATCATCGAAGACCGGACGATTAACGAAGCCGATAAAGAGAGCTGCTGAAATTAGATTCAGCGCGAATGCGATGATGGCTAGACTGAGGTATTGCCGTGTCCACGCTCGTCCCGCAATTTGGCAGTCCTGAACCTGAGCTCTGCTGGCCGCAAGCGTCTCAACCATGGAAAGGCTATCGGAAAGAGTTCCCGAAGCTTCGGTCATGCCTGGCATTCGTCCGCAACAGCTGACGACTTTTTCGGCCCGGCCTGCCGGTTTGCGAAATAGCTGACAGTCCTAACTGAGTTCACCGTGGTCGCCGGTCTTGAACGCTGCCTTTTACGTATTCTATTGCGGTCAACCTCGCTCGCCAGCGCGTAGCACAACTGAAATCCCGCGCCCAAGCCTGCTGTGTGCAATGTCATAGGCCGCCCACTTCGAGAACGGCCATGATCGACGTTCCCAAGAATTTCTGAGGTATCGGTTCGCACGTTGAAATCAATGCCAGCAATCGGTTAAGGACTTTGCTTCGAGGGCTGAACCCCGCTGAAATTACCTTATCCCGATCTCGCTTTCCTAACAGCCATAGCCTCCGGAATAGCAGAGTGGGCGCCAATGGGAGGCCCCAATAGCTGCACTTCGCGATCTGAAGATGATTGCGTGCGGCGGTATCTTGGAGCGATTTCATCGAATAGCGCCGCAGATGTCCGGCGGCTTCATCATAAGCTGAATGCGCCCACTTGCCTGCCGGAACGTTCAGAACCAGCTTCCCGCCGGGAGCCAAGTGGAACATTACCGCTCGGAGGAAGCGGTCTTCGTCCGCCATATGCTCAAGAACATCGAACAAGAACACCAGGTCAAAGCGCTGTCGCAATGACGGATGCTGTTGATAAATGTCGTAACAAAAGATATTGCTGAGCTGGGCTAGATTCTGTTTTAACGCAGATTCGTTCAAATCGAATCCTGTTACTTCTCGTCCGTATGTCTCTTCCATCTGGCGCTGAAGTAAACCATGGCCGCATCCGATCTCGGCGAGCTCTAAAGCGACAGGGATCAGGCTGCCCGCCAGGCGTTGGAGCACCGCAAATCGTCGTTGTATCCAAAAATGATCGATGGTCGCTATTGCAAACCACCAATCTGCCATGCTGACCTCGGCGGGCTCAGACAAATACGTTAATGTTCGACTGGTGTTCATTGCGGATGGCTTTGGGCTCGAAGAAATACCATTGGAAATCGCGCTAAGATCGAATTTCTCGCTCCCGGAATCGCTGGGCATGACTTACCCCTGCTGCCGGAGTTCCTGCCGTGCCCTTATAAGCTCCAGCGACACGGCCAACGATGTAAAGCGGGCGCCCCTTGGTTTCTTCATAGATACGCCCCACATATTCACCAATCACTCCCAGAAAAAAAAGCACCACGCCGAACAGAAATGTGAATGCCACAATCAGCGCGGTGAAGCCCTGCGGCGATATATGCAAAAATAGTTTAGCGTAGAGAGAATAGCAGACGTACAGCATGGAAATCAGCATGACCGCGGCGCCAAGCAACGCCGCCGCGCGGATCGGAACGATCGAGAAGGCAAAGATGCCGTCGGTTGCGAGCTTGATCAGGCCTAACAGGCTGTACTTGCTCCTGCCCGAGTGGCGCTCTCCGCGTCTGACGGGTATACCCGTCTGTCGAAAGCCCACCCAACTTCGCAATCCACGAAGGTAACGATGATGCTCGGGCATCCGGCGCAAGTGATCGATGGCGCGGTGCGACACCAGGCCGAAGTCTCCCGAATCCAACGGCAGTGAAATATCGGAAAGCCTTGCCATCATTCGATAAAAAACGAAATAACAGAGACGCAACGGCCAAGGTTCGTTGCTACGGACGCGCTGCGCGTAAACAACGTCGTAACCCTGATGGTACAAGTCGATGAATTGCGGAATGACCTCAGGAGCGTCTTGCAGGTCGCCATCCATCACCACCACGGCGTCACCGGTGACGTGGTCGAGGGCTGCCGCCAGAGCCGCCTGGTGTCCAAAATTACGCGAAAGCGAGACGACCATGATGCGCAGGTCCTTCTGCGCCGCTTCTTCGAGCAATGCGAAAGTGTGGTCGGTACTGCCGTCGTCCACAAACACCATTTCGTGCGGGCCGCCGGCGAGCTGGTCGAGCACACCGCACACCCGGCGCACCAGTTCCAGAACGACGGTCTCTTCATTGAAGACTGGAATCGCAACGGAAAGCCTGAACGTACGGGCCATACGAAGCACCTTCCTTATCAGCGACAGTTAGAAGAATCGCGCCCGCGCATTTCGACTGCCTATCTCCGGCGCTTAAGTGTACTAGAAAACAGCCGCACCGTTGCCCAAGAGCATCAGGCTCCGCAGAGATTGAAGAAAGGGTTGAATGGGGTATGATACGGGCGAAGTTCCCAGTCCAGGCGCTCGCGAAGCGGTCGACTAAGCGCAAAGATTCCGGAGGGCCAGCCATGGCTCACCGCTTCACCATCGGCGTTGAAGAAGAATTCCAGATCATCGATCCAGCGACCTGCGAGTTGCGTTCGCACGTAATGCAGCTGGTGAACGAGATTTCCCCGTCCATCCAGGACCAGGTGAAACACGAAATGCACCAGTCCATCGTGGAGACAGGAACGAAGATCTGCGAGAACGTGGGCGAACTGCGCATTGAGATGCACCGCACACGCGGCGAGTTGATCGCCGCCGCGGAACGCGCGGGGCTGCAGGTGGCGGCGGCGGGCACGCATCCTTTTTCCAGCTGGATCGACCAGGTAATTTCGCCGGGCGAGCGCTACGAAAATATCGTCGAAGAACTGCAGCAACTGGCGCGCTCACTGCTGATTTTCGGCATGCACATTCATGTGGCGATGCCGGACAGGCAGACCACCATCGATTTGATGAACATGGTGCGGTATTTTCTGCCGCACCTGCTGGCGCTGTCGACCAGTTCGCCTTTCTGGATGGGGCGTAATACCGGTCTGAAATCCTATCGAACGACCGTGTTTCGCAGATTTCCGCGGACCGGGCTGCCGGAACATTTTCGGTCGTGGAGCGAGTACGAAAATTTTACGAACCTGCTGGTGCAGCTCAACTGTATCGACGATCCAAAAAAAATCTGGTGGGATGTACGGCCGCATCCGGTGTTTGGCACGCTGGAATTCCGGATGTGCGATGTGACCACAAAAGTGGAAGAAGCGTGTGCGATCGCCGCGCTGACCCAAGCGATTATCGTGAAACTGTACCGGCTGTATACCAGCAACCAAAGTTGGCGGATTTATGAGCGCGCATTGATCGAAGAAAATAAATGGCGCGCCGCAAGATACGGAATTGAAGGCAAGATGATCGACTTCGGCAAAGAACAGGAAGTGCCGGTGAAGCGGCTGATTCCCGAATTGTTGGAGCTGGTGGATGATGTGGTGGACGACCTCGGCAGTCGCAGCGCGGTGAATTATGTACACACGATCTTGAACGAGGGCACCAGCGCCGAGCGGCAACTGCGCGTGTTCGAACAGACTGGGGATTTGCGCGCGGTGGTGCAGCATGTGGTGGCGGAGACGCGGGCGGGAACGATGGAGCCGCGGTCGTCGTCGCATGCTGTGAATTGAAGCGACCAGTGGGTAACAAGGAGCATGCTCGTTCGCCTTTGTGGTGGCCGCTTTCTGAAGCGGGCGCTTTTTGGCATTCGGAATAGGAAAAGACTGGCGGGATAAACCCGCCGCTACGACAAACTAAGAACCGAACGCGGCTTTTTTGCGGAGTGCTGACATGAAAATCGTGGGATTGCTTTGCGGGCGGGAATATTCGTTTCCTCCGGCGTTTATTGCGCGGGTGCATCAATTGGGCGCGAAAGATGGAGTGTCCGCGGAATTTGTGAAGTTGGGTGGAACCAGGATGGGCGAGCATCCGCGCTATAGCGTGATCGTGGACCGGATTTCGCATGAGGTGGAATATTATCGCGGATATTTGAAACATGCGGCGCTGGCAGGGACGTATGTGATCAACAATCCCTTCTGGTGGACGGCGGACGACAAATTTTTTAATTACGCGGTGGCGGCCAAGCTGGGCCTGGCAATTCCGAAAACGGTGCTGCTGCCGCAAAAAGGTTATCCGGCGGACGTAGATATCACCGGCGAATCGTTGCATAACCTGGAGCATCCCATCGACTGGGATGGGCTCCTGGATTTTGTGGGGCGGCCGGCGATTTTGAAGCCCTATTCGGGCGGCGGCTGGAAACACGTTTACAAAGTAAATGACAAAAAAGAATTGCTGGAGGCCTACGACAAGACTTCGCCGTACTGCATGACGCTGCAGGAATTCGTTGATTTCGATAAATACGTGCGCTGTTTTACCTTTGGGAAAATGGACATTGTGCCGGTGCATTACGATCCCAAGGCCAGGCAATACCTGGTGGAGCACGAATATTTATCGGCGGCGGTGGGCGAGCGCGTCGTGAAGGATGCGCAGACCATCAATCAGGCGCTCGGCTATGAAATGAACACCATCGAGTTTGCGATGAAGGATGACGTGCCGTACGCGATCGATTTCCTGAATCCAGCGCCGGATTTCGAGCGCGACCGGATTACGCAATTTTATTTCGAGATGGTAGTGGAAAAGATGGCGCGATTGGTGATTGATCGCGCGCTGCATGGAGCGCCTTCGAATCCGTGGCCGCGTTGGGAAGAAATGCTGGGCCTGGGAGCGGCGGCGGGATTCACCGGAGCACCCAAGGCGGCAGCACAGAGTGCGACTGCGCATGTATTGGCGCCGGCTCCCGCTGGCGGTAGTTCCAGCAGAGCAAAAACCAAATGAGCATAGGCGCGGCGCCGACTTCGCCGGTTGGCAATATCTCGAACCAGGCAGTGGAGCAGTGGCATAAGCTGCTGAGGTCGAAGCTGCGGAGCTCGCCCAAATTCACGGAAAACTTTTACGCACAATTACGCGCGGCCAAACTGACGTTTGGCAATCGCGTGCACTGCCCTTTTTTGCGGCCGTTTTTCCTTTCGCCGGAAGACGAGCAGCGGGTGCGAGTAGTCGCCGAGACCATGGCGGAGCTGGCCGAGCGCGTAAGCGATGCGGCGATGAAAGACGCGGCACTGCTGGCGCAATTCCATTTACGCGATGAGGAACTGCGGCTGGTGCGGATGGGAAAAATTGCCGGGCCGGCGAGCACGGCTTCGCGGCTGGATGCGTTTCTGCTGCCGGATTCGTTGAAGTTTGCGGAATATAACGGAGAATCGCCGGCTGGGGCGGGGTATACGGAAACGCTGGCGGAAATATTTCTAAAGCTGCCGCTGGTGGCTGATTTTGATAAATCGTTTCAGATTCACAGTTATCCGCTCAGCGCGAAATTATTGGACGCGCTGGTGACGAGTTACCTGGATTGGGGTGGAACCACCAAGCGTCCGCAAATGCTGATCACCGATTGGCGGGAAGTGCCGACGTGGACGGAATTTGAAATATTGAAGGAGCGATTTGAAAAGTTGGGCGTACCGGTGGAGCTGGCGGATCCGCGGGAATTGCAATTCGACGGCAAAGAGCTGACGGCTAACGGGAAAAAGATGGACCTGGTTTACCGGCGTGTGCTGATGAACGACATTGTGGCGCGAGCCGGCGAGTGCCAGGCGCTGGTGGCTGCAGTGGCCGCGGATGCCGTGTGCGTGGCGAATCATTTTCGTTGCAAGATTCCGCATGTGAAGGCGTTTTTCGCGGTGCTTACGGACGAGCGAAATGATGCGCTGTTTTCGTTTGGCGAACGGGAGCTGATTCGTAAGCATGTGCCGTGGACGCGCGTGGTGGCGGATGTGCGGACAGCGCTCCACGGCGAGACCATCGAGTTGCTGGCGTTTTTGCGCAGCGCGCGGGAGAACCTGGTGCTGAAGCCCAGCGACGAATACGGCGGCACTGGCGTTAAGTTGGGATGGGAATCGAGCGAAGCGGATTGGGACGCTACCATTGCAGCGGCGGTAACGGCTACGCCGGGCTGCTGGGTCGTGCAGGAAAGGATTCCCGTCCGGCGCGAAGTGTTTCCGTGGATTCAAGCCAACGGCGAAGTGGAATTCCGCGACATGCTGGTGGATTTTGCGCCTTATTTATTCCGTGGAAAAATGAGCGGATTTTTGACGCGCTTGAGCGCCACGGGTCTGGCAAATGTCACCAGCGGCGGCGGGCAGATCCCGGCATTCCGCGTGCACCCGCGTGTTTGATTCAGCAGCATGAAATTGCGGCTGGCATCTGGAATTTTCTCAAATCCCCTGTAAGATAAATGTGATGGCCTTCCGGGATTCCCAACCAGAATTGATGCCGGGCGCAAAGAACGCCGTGGAAACTTGCCTGGCGGTGCAGGCGGGCGAACATGTAGCGCTGATTGCGGATGCGGAGAGCAGCGCGGTGGCGGCGAGTCTGGCTGCGGCTTTGCAAAACGTGCAGGCGACGACAACGGAATTATTGCTGGAGGACTTTGGTCCGCGGCCGCTGCGCGGCGCTCCCGGGCCGGTGCTGGAGGCCTTGGAAAAAGCGGACGTAGGGATTTTGGCGATGAGTCCGCAGCCGGGTGAGTTGACGGCAAGAATGGCCATCGTGCATGTGGTGGAGCGGCGGCGAATTCGTTACGCGCACATGGTGGGCGTGACCCCGCAGATCATGCAGCAGGGCATGCGCACCGACTACAAGCTAGTGGACCAGTTGAGCGACAAACTGCGCGAGAGGATGTTACGCGCGAAAACTCTGACCGTAAAAACCGAAGCGGGCACAGCATTTGCGGCGCATTTTGACGAAAAGCTCGACTGGGTGAAAACCAGTGGGCTGATCAGTCCGCGGTACTGGTCGAATTTGCCAGCTGGAGAAGTTTTCACTACGCCGGCGACGGTGGACGGAACGTTCGTGTGCGACGCGACCGCGGGAGATCATTTCAACCGCAAATACGGGGATCTGCAATGCACGCCCATGAAATTGACGATTGCCGGCGGACGGTTGATTCTTGTGGAATGCGCGCGCAAGGATCTGGAAAAGGAGTTTTGGGAATATTGCCATACCGATCTGAACAGCGACCGCGTAGGCGAACTGGCGTTCGGAACGAATCTTGGATTGTCAGAAATGATCGGGATTTTGCTGCAGGATGAAAAATTTCCGGGAGTACACATCGCATTTGGCGATCCCTACGGAAGCCAGACGCACGCGGACTGGAAATCGACGACCCATGTGGACGTGCTGACGCGGAATTGTGACGTATGGATTGACAGCGATCAGATTATTGCCAAGGGTCACTACCAGATGGACCATCTGGATCTCGCCTGAAGTACTAACCGCATAAACCAACCTTAATATTCGTACAGGAATGTGCCCACTTGTCCCCAGTACGGCGCGGGGGTAGGTTCGAATTGACGCAGGAGGAGAACGATATGCCGGAATCGGAAATCATCGAAAGAGCAGAGCGCGATAAAGAACAAGGAAGATCGCCCTCGACCCAGGCGGGAGAGTTTGTGCGCGAGGAGTTTCATCACCTGCGCGAGGGAAAGCACGGAGCGCGATCACCACAGCAGGCAATTGCGATTGGCTTGGCCAAGGCCAGGCGCGCCGGGGTGGATTTGCAAGCACCGAAAGCGGGACGCGGCAGCGGGAGAATAAGAAAGCAGGCGAATCGCGATGTGGCGAAGGGCCGTTCCAGGGACGGAAAGATTGCGCCCAGGCGTTCGCGGGCCGCGAGCAAGGCGCTGAAGACGGGAAAGCGCGGCGACGGCTTCTGAGGGCGCGATTTCCCGGCAGACGCGCAGCGCTGCGAGGCGGCGTGGACATTCTTCGTTGCACAAAGCGGCGATGCAAGCAGCGCACACAAAACGCAAAGAAGGATTGCGCCGCGCTCGACAGAAGCCTGCGCCTGCCCGGCAACGGCATACGTGGTAGTTGAGAGCGTTCGCGCGTCGCGCCTGTTATTTTGCGTCGTGGTAGATGATCCCCAGCGTGTACCTTGTACCGCGTCGCACCGGGCTGACTCCGTGCCGCAACGTCAGCCGGAAGAAACCACGCGCGCCTTTCGCAGGCCTATGACGAGTGGTGAAAATAACTCCGTGGCCTTGATCAGCTGTAATTGCCTGAGCCCGCGATTGCGCACGCGGAACATTTTCCACCAACACGAACTCGCCGCCATCCCAGTCTCGTCCCTGTTGGCCGAGCATCACAAGCAACTGCAGCGGAAACGCGATTTCGCCATAGATATCTTGGTGCAAACAGTTATAGCCTCCTGCTTCGTAATGCAGCATCAGCGGCGTGGGTAAACTCTGCCCTGCGCGCCGGCAGCGATTGAGAAAATCTTCGTGCGCTGGCGGAAATTCAGGGCCTTCCTCGCTCAGCGCTGTTCGCCACTCATTGGCGATTTTCGCGAGCCTGGGATAAGTGGACTCCCTCAATTGTTGGACAATCTTTGGCAGCGGGTAACGAAAATATTTGTAGTCGCCCTTGCCGAAACGAAACCGCTCCATCACTACGCGGCTGCGGAACATACTTTCCTCGGAATAGAGCGAGACGAGCTCGTGGCATTCAGCGGCCGACAGGATTGGCCCGGTTAATCCAAGACCGGAAGCGGAAAGTTCCGCGGAAATCGAGTTCCAATCGCAATTGGCAATGCGATTTTTGATAACGTTTTCCATGCTGTCGAATATGACGCAACACGGCTCCTGCAATCTATCCGAAAACCTGCCGCGAATTTCGGGAATAAGGACCTTGGGCGGAATTCTCCTGGGTCAAGTAGCAAAGGTTTCAGCCAAGGCTAGAGAGCGCGAATCAAGGCTTCCACAACCCGGCTTGGCAAATCGTCGAAATGTGAAGCGTTACGGGTAGCGAGCGCCGCACCCGTGCACATCACGATGCCTGCAATCATGGTATCGCGCAGGTCCCCGGGGCGGCCGCGACGTCTTCTCGCCGCCAGCAGTTTTGCAGCGTTATTCTGTAATTTCTTCTCCAGCCGTCAAACCAGAGCGGCGGAATAACCTGGCAATTTTCGTGCCCAACCCCTTGCGGCTGGGGACTTCCTTCTTCGCAGCGTCGCGCAGAATTTCGCGAATCTCCTCTTCCATGCTGCGGCCATGACGCTTGGCACGGCGTTCCAGTTTAGCTTTTACTTGGTCTTCGAGATTTCGGACCAGCACCTGAACCATTGGCTTCTCCGCTATCGTGATAGCGCAACCCCGCAGCCCCATTAACGTTAAAAAAGTTGCGCTGCATATTCGCGCATCTGGTGCTTCCAGTAGGGCCAGTCATGGCCGCCCATGGGGCCCCAGTTGTCGAGTGAGTGACGGATTCCTTTGCGGGCGAGGATTTCTGAAAAACGATAGGTAGGGCCGGAATTTTCCCACTGGCCGGTGCCGGTCGAGAGGTGAATGTCGCACGAGGCCAGCTGGCCGTAGACCCAGGGATCGCTGAGATTGGAAAGATAGTCCACGGGATTGTTGAAATAAAAATTGTCGTCGAACATGCCGTCCATAAAATTTTTCAGGTCGTAGACGCCGGACATGGCGAAGCAGCGCTTGATGACGTCGGGATGTTTGAAGAGCGAGTTGGCGGCGTGATAGGCGCCGAAGGAAGCGCCCATGGTGGATATGGCCATGCCCGGAGACTGGCAATTGTCCCAGATGAAGGGAACGACTTCTTCGCGAAGATAGGAATCGAAAACGGACTGCACGTAGCTGCGATGAAACGGATGCGCGGCCTTGTTGTAAAAGCTCAGACCGTTGATTGAATTCACGCTGAAAAATTTAAGCTTGCCGCCGTCAATGAAGTCAGCGAGCGCGCCGATCAAGGATTGTCCTTCGAGCTCGAACTCGTCGCCGGCGCTGGTGGGAAACCCGATCAGTGGCGAGCCATAGTGGCCATAAACGACCACGCCCAGTTCCCGACCCAGGCGGTGCGAATACCAGCGATGAACTTCACGTTTCATCTGCGCCACCTCGGCCAAATAAGGCGAGGCGAAAGTATGCCAGCGACGCGAAGTTCAAGCAACTCAGGCGGCGGAAACTAAGACCGCAGTGGCAATCGCTTTGCGAAGAGCTATAATCCGTCTCCTTGCGGTAAACCTTTCAGGAGCAAATCAATCATGGCCACTGCACCACTTACTACCAAGCCCACACCGGAACGCATTTTCAACACGCTAAACGCATTCCAGAGCACAGCGGCTCTCAAGACAGCGTTCGAACTGGATCTTTTTACCGCCATCGCCGAAGGCGCTGATCAAACTGCGACTCTAGCAAAGAAAATAGGAGTTGCGGAACGCGGCGCGCGCATTCTTGCTGACTATTTGACGATTCAAGGTTTCCTGACCAAGGAGGGCGACCAGTACGCGCTCGCGCCGGAAACCGCGGTGTTTCTGGATGGCAGGTCGCCCGCGTATATGGGATCCGTCATTGGATTTCTGGCGAACGATCGGCACAAGCAAACGTTCGAGCACCTGACGGAAGCGGTACGCGCCGGCGGAGGCGTGATGCCCGAGGCCGACAATACGAAACCTCAAGACCGCGTATGGGTCGCGTTCGCCAAGTCCATGGCCCCGTTGACCGGCCCGTCCGCAGCGTTCATGGCGCAGCTCGCGGGGATGCCGGAGCAGAAACCGAGCAAGATCCTGGACGTGGCGGCCAGCCACGGAATGTTTGGGATCACCTTTGCAAAACAGAACCCGAAAGCGCAGATTGTCGCGCTCGATTGGCCAGCGGTGCTCGAGGTAACAAAAGAGAACGCACAAATGGCCGGAGTTGCGGAGCGCGTTGCTCTGCTTCCCGGCAGCGTGTTTGAAGCGGACCTTGGCACCGATTACGATGTGGTGCTACTAACGAATATCTTGCATCACTTCGACCAACCAACATGTGAGAAGCTGCTGCGTCGCATCCATCGAGCGCTGAAGCCCGGCGGCCGCGTAATCACGCTGGAATTTGTGCCCAATGAGGACCGCATCAGCCCGGCAACGGCCGCAGGGTTTAGCCTGACCATGCTGACGGGAACCGCCGCTGGAGATGCATACACTTTTTCCGAGTACCAGAAAATGTTCAGACATGCTGGCTTTAGGAACAGCACGCTGCATCAGCTTCCAGCCGGCCCTCAGCAGGTGGTGGTTTCGGAGAGATCATAGTGGCGCGCAAAGCAAAGGCAAAAAGTACAAATCGTGGAAAGGCAGCGAGGAAGAGTCCAAATGCGGACGCTTCGCTTCGCAAACGTCTTGTTGAATTGTTAAAGGGCGGCAAAGCACACGTGGGAATTTCCCGTGTTCTGGCGGATTTTCCTGCAGAAAAGCGCGGCGCTTACGCGAACGGGCTGGAGCATACCGGTTGGCAATTGCTGGAGCATATCCGCCTCGCGCAACGGGACCTACTCGAATTCAGCCGCGACCCCAAGCATGTCTCGCCCGATTTTCCAGATGGCTATTGGCCCCAGACCCCGGGCCCGCGTGATGGCGAAGAATGGACGACGAGCGTTCAATCGGTTGCCAGCGATTTGCGTGCCATGATCAGTCGGGTGACGAATCCGCGAACCGATCTGCATGCGGCATTTCCGTGGGGCGACGGTCAGACCCTGCTGCGAGAGGCCCTGCTATTGGCCGATCACAATGCCTATCACGTTGGGCAGATCGTGGATTTGCGGCGGGCGTTGCGAATCTGGAAAAAGTCCTAGCACGTTAAAGGGATGAGTACGGGAAGTGCGCTGGCTACTAGCGCGAATCGAAACTGCGGTAGGATAATTATCTGGAAATCGCCGAAAAAGCGGAGGGTTCCGTGATTGCCGTAGAAAACATTTCATTTTCTGAAAGCAAAGCTGGAAGCACGCGGCGCGATTTCTTGCGCGGAATAGTCGGCGCGGGCGCGTTTGTGCTGACCGCGCATTATTTGTCGGGCGAGGTCCTGACCGCCGCCGGCGCTGCAGGAACGCCTGGGGGAGTCGCCGACGTTGCTCTGAAAGGTCCGCTCTCACCGAGCGTTTATTTGGCCATTGATACCGATGGCACGGTTTATGCGATCGCGCACCGCTCAGAGATGGGAAGCGGGAGCAGGACGGCTCTGCCGCGGATCATCGCGGACGAGCTGGACGCAGATTGGGCGCGAGTGAAAATCGTGCAGGCCACGGGCGATGAGAAATTTGGCGATCAGGATACCGATGGATCGCATTCAGTGCGCGGTTCGTTCGATACGCTTCGCGAAACCGGCGCCTCGGCGCGATTGATGCTGGTACGGGCGGCTGCCCAACAATGGAGCGTGCCCGAAGCAGAGTGCTCAACTGGAGTGCATGAAGTTCTGCATACCAAATCCGGGAAGAAAATCGGTTACGGCGAGTTAGTGACCGCGGCGGCAAAACTTCCCATTCCGAAAAAAGAAGAATTGAAACTGAAGCCGCGCAGCGAGTGGCGCTACATGGGCAAAGGCGTAGCCAGCTACGACCTGAAAGATATGATCACCGGCCGAGCAACCTACGGCATTGATGCGCACATGGACGGAATGCTGTACGGCAACGTGGCGCATCCGCCCGTTTTTGGTGCGGCAGTGAAATCTATTGATGACCAAGCAGCGCTGGCAGTGCCGGGTGTGAAACAGACCGCGACCATTGATCCCTTCAAGCCGCCGATACTTTTTCAAGCGCACGGCGGGGTTGCGGTGCTGGCGGATAGCAGCTGGGCCGCGATACAGGGCAAGAAAAAACTTAAAATCGAATGGACGCCGAGCGAACATTCGTCTTATTCATCCGACGCTTACAAAGCGGAACTGCAAGCCGTTTCGCGCAAGCCGGGAAAAGTGGTGCGGGAAATTGGCAATGTAGACGAAGCCTTTGCCAAAGGCGGGAAAATTATCGAAGCGGAATACTACGCGCCGATGCTGGCGCACGCTTCGATGGAACCGCCTGCGGCGCTGGCGCACTACAAAGATGGAAAAGTGGAAGTGTGGGCCGCAACGCAAAATCCGCAAGGCGCACGCGATGCGGTGGCCGCTGCGGTGGGCGTCAAAAAAGAAGATGTAACGGTAAACGTGACGCTGCTGGGCGGCGGATTTGGGCGGAAATCATTTCCAGACTACGCGGTCGAAGCCGCGGTGCTGTCCAAAAAGTCCGGCAAGCCGGTGAAAGTTGTCTGGAGCCGCGAGGACGACATTCAATTTGATACCTATCACAGCGTGGCCGCGATGTATTTGCAGGCTGCGCTGGGCGCGGACGGGAAGCCGACAGCGTGGTTGCAGCGCAGCACCTTTCCGCCGATCGCCTCGACGTTTGACGCCAGCGCGCTGACCGCCGACGCCGGCGAAATTGGACTCGGCTGGAGCGATTTGCCGTACGCGATTCCCAATCACCGCGCGGAAAATGGCGAAGCCAAAACCCATGTGCGAATCGGTTGGCTGCGCAGCGTTTGCAATGTATTTCATGCTTACGCCGAGCATTGTTTTGCCGACGAGTTGGCGCACGCGGCAGGAAAAGATCCGCGCGATTACGTGCTGGCGCTGCTGGGTCCGGACCGGATTATTCCCAGGACAGAATTGCCCAAGGATTACACCAACTACGATGGCGATTACGAGCAATATCCGATCGACACCGCGCGATTCCGGCGGGTACTCGAGATTGCCACGGAAAAAGCCGGCTGGGGCAAAAAGAAAAATGGCAATGGATTTGGCATGGGCCTGGCAATTCATCGCAGCTTTTTGACGTACGTTGCCACCGTGGTACAAGTGGAAATGGGCCAGGACGGCAAAGTGAAAATCGCGCGCGTGGATTCGGCGGTGGATGCTGGCACCATCGTCAATCCGGAAATGGCGCGGCAACAGTTCGAAGGAGCCGCGACGTTTACCACCAGCCTTGCGTTCTACGGAGAAATTACCGCCAAGAACGGCGTGATCCAGCAGAGCAACTTCGACAGCTATCCCATGGCGCGCATGAATACTGCGCCGCGCGAAACGTTCGTGCATTTGGTAGACAGTGACCGGCCGCCCGCGGGAATCGGTGAACCGGGCGTGCCGCCGTTTACTCCGGCGTTGTGCAACGCGGTATTTGCAGCGACTGGTAAGCGAGTGCGCGATTTGCCGTTCAGCAAACTGGGGCTTGCGTAGCTAGGGCTGATTCTCGTCAGCGTATTCCAGCTTATAAAGCGGCTCCAGGCCGGTTCTCTTTAATAACTCTTGCACTTCCGGCGGACTCAATCTGCGGCCCGGACGGTGTTCAGCGTTTGCAAATGAGTATGCCGCCACAGCCATGATTGCCGTCTGGAGCTTCACCATTCGCGGATCAACTCGTTCATACGTATCGACGATGGTGTGGTGGCTGACGTCGTAGTCTTGTGGTTCCACTTTCAGGGAATAAATCGGAACGCCGGCAACGATAAAAGTCTCCTGGTCGGAATCAAAATCAGCGTCGAGAAAAACGCCATCGGCGCCGAGCGGTGCCAGGGGTTTCAGCAATATTTTGGATTCCGCTTCGTTGTCCTTGCGGCCGTGAATCTGGAAACCCAGCGGCGGATGAGCGCCGGAGTCGATGTTGAACACAGCCCGCGTATTGTCGAGTTCCGCTTGGTGCCGCTCGATGTAGGCTCGCGAGCCGTTGGAGAGTTGCTCTTCTCCCGAGAAGAAAACGAATCTAATGGTGTGTTTCGGCTGAATTCCCAGCAACTTGAAAATGCGCGCGGCCTCCAAAATAACGGCGACCCCGGCGCCGTTGTCGTTGGCTCCTTGCGCCGGATCCCAGGCATCGAAGTGCGCGCACAGCAGCACGACTTCGTTGGGATCAGCCCCTGCCACATCAGCCACCACATTGCGTTCGCTGCCGCGGCCGCCGAAAGTATTCTGTACATCCAGCCGAACCTGCACCGCACCTTTGGCCAGTAGCCGGCGAAGAAAAGCCGCGTCTTCGCTGGCGATGGAAATAACCGGCAGCGGCGCTTGGGGATAAAAACCAAACGCCGAGGTGTACACCATGCGATCGGGTTTGTCGGAAACGATGAACATCGCCGCGGCGCCAGCCTTGCCAAGTTGCTTGGCGAGAACCGCCCGCGAACCGACATAACCCGTGGAGCTGCCACTGCTTCGCAAATCGACGATGACCGCCGCGCCTTTCACGCGCCCAAATGCGCCGGGGTGTTCCTCGCCGGGCGGCCCGAAGTCCACCACCGGCACTTCAATCGGTCCGGGCGTTCCCGGCACCCAGCCATAGGAACCTATATAAAGTGCACGCCGCACCGGGCGAAGCACTTCGCCGGCTGCAGTTCCGTGCCGCCAGGTGGAAGAAAGTTCGTACTCCTCAAGATGCGCGTTGGCGAATCCGGCTTCCTTCAGATTCGCCAGGATCAGTTCAGCCGTCGCGCGGGATTCGGGACTTCCAGTAATCCTGCCTCCAATCGTGTCGGTGAGCGTTTCGAGAAATTTCATTCCGTCGTCGCGCATAAAGGAGTAGCCGACGATGCGGGCGACATTGTCATCTCGGCCTGAGGCGGCAGCGCGGGCACTCGGAGTTGCACTCTGCGCCAAGACCGGCGCGGCAGCGAACGCTAACAAGATGAACGCGTAAATTGAGCGACGCATATCGAGACCTCGCATGGGGTGCAACGTTTGCAGAGAAAGACCCGGGCCCACAGAACACCGGCGGAGGATTATAGCTTTGCGATTCATGGTGCGCGCAAAGAATCGCCGGCGCTCAACCATCTCAGAATCAGGTTTAGGTGGACATTCCTGAAATAGCGGATAGAATGCGGAACTGGTATATACAGGATGATGGCGTTCGAATCGGATTCAGACGCTTGGTTTGCGGGACACTTCAGTCCACGGCGCGCAGGAGTTGGCATTCTCACCTTGACGGCGAGCGCGATTCTAAATACAGCTAAATCGATTTATCATTGGCGATTTGTAGCCTGCGGCGAGGCCGGCTTATGATTGTGGGCGTACCGCGCGAAACTTACCCGGGCGAACGCCGGGTGGCGCTGGTGCCGGCGGTGCTGGCCAATCTGGCCAAGGCTGGACTGCAAGTGCTGGTGGAAGCGGGCGCCGGCGCCGCGGCGGGATATCCGGACGCGGAATATTCCGATAAGGGCGGGAAAATCGCGGCGCGCCGCGCGGATGTATTTGCCCAGGCGGAAATCATCACCCAGGTTCTTGGCCACGGAGCCAACGACAAAACGGGTCACGCGGATTTGCCCATGCTGCGCCGCGGGCAGATCCTGGTGGGATTTTTGCGGCCGCTGGGGTCTCTGCAAATTCTGCAGGAACTCGCGGCGACCGGCGTTTCCTCTTTTGCGGTGGAATTGATGCCCCGCACCACACGCGCGCAAAGCATGGACGCGCTTTCGTCCATGGCTACCATGAGCGGGTACAAGGCGGTGATACTCGCGGCAGACACACTGCCGCGAATTTTCCCGATGCTGACCACCGCCGCCGGAACAATTACTCCCGGCCGCGTGCTGATTATCGGCGTGGGCGTAGCCGGACTGCAGGCTATCGCTACGGCGCGGCGCTTGGGCGCGGTGACCTCGGCATATGACATGAGGCCGGCGGCAAAAGAACAGGTGCTGAGCCTGGGCGGACGTTTTGTGGAATTGCCGATCGAAGCAAAAGACGCACAGGACGCGCGCGGCTATGGCACCGCGCAGGGCGAAGAATTTTATCGCAAGCAGCGCGATTTACTCGGCGATGCGGTGGCCGCGAACGATGTGGTGGTCACAGCAGCGGTGATTCCCGGGAAAAAAGCTCCCATACTGGTCACCAAAGAAATGGTAGCGAGAATGTTGCCGGGCTCGGTGATCGTGGATCTTGCGGCGGAACGCGGCGGCAATTGCGAGCTGACGCGTGCGGGCGAAAACGTAGTGGAGCACGGCGTCACCATTATTGGACAGAGCAATCTCGCAAGCACAGTACCCTACCATGCCAGCCAGATGTATGCGCGCAACCTGTCCGCATTCTTGTTAAACATGGTGAAGGATGGAAAACTGCAGTTTAACGAAGCCGACGAGATTCACCGCGAAACTTTGCTGACGCGCAACGGAGAAATTGTGAACGCACGAGTGCGCGAATTTCTGGAATTGCCGGCGCTTGCCGCGGCCGAGCCCAAGGGAGTCTGAACCAAATGAAGTTGGATTTGTTAGCGAGTTTGTATGTTTTTATGCTTGCGGCATTCATCGGGTTTGAAGTGATTCGCCGCGTCTCTCCGCTTCTTCACACACCGCTGAT